>Ga0172369_10000168_pt1 | contig 93353 bp, 72 predicted proteins | sample LakKiv25m_FD_114539 | JGI IMG/M metagenome (GOLD analysis project Ga0172369, IMG submission 114539) | Freshwater microbial communities from Kabuno Bay, South-Kivu, Congo - kab_022012_11.25m | ecosystem: Environmental > Aquatic > Freshwater > Lake | place: Democratic Republic of the Congo... | reverse complement strand
TGATGCCGTCATCATTAACAGTAGTGATGACGGAAAAAAGTTTGTGTTGATCTATGCCGGAATAATACATAGTGCCTCCAAAAAGAATTGTTATAATAATCTAAATCCTTTTTGGAAATATCCCGTTCTTCAAGCCGACCGCATCTTCGATACGGTCGTTTGAAGTAAATAAAAGTTGGCTTGACAAAACTTAGTATCTCTTTAAAGTAGGTTACAAAAGAAAAATAAATTAAAAATTATTGGCGTTAGTTTTTCAAAGTTGCATTGCTGTTATAAGCGGCGGCTTAAAAACAACGTCTTTAGGTAGCATGTTCACAATTGATTGGATAAGAACATGAATAACAATATTAAAACTAAATTCAAATATTGGATGATGTGGTCGCCCATCCAGTCACCAGTTGTGCGGCAGATATGTGCAAAGATGACCAATGCAGAGAGAGCCAAGGCTGTATCACTCGTTTGTATTTATAGCATTTGGGTCACTTTAACATTTGTTTTACCAATAGTTAACGTTCTTACCTACCAGAGTTTCTTGTCGATGGTTATAGCAATCGTTTTAATTACTATTTACATTGTCGGCATTCCGTATTGGATGAAAAGACAGAAGAAATTCTTGTGTTCAACAGAATGGTCAAGAGAGCAAGGATTAACACCTGAGCAGATTAAATTATTTGCTTTTAGATTATAATAATATTGCCTAACAAGCGTCTGCTAATGAACAGTACCAAGATGGTTCATTTAATAAGAGGTTTAAGGCATCGCGGTAATAGAAGTTGAATCCATCAATATAAATAACTGTGCGCACTCTAACCCCCGATTTAAATATAAAAAAGCAAGAGTCACCGAACTAACAACTTAATATTATTATCTCCTCCATTTAATCGTACAGCCGATAGTAAAAGTTTCCGGAACAGAGATTTGTTTTCCGCTCAAGAGTTCATCAATTGCGTTTCGCAAATATTTACTCTTTACATTTTGAGGTTCTTGCCAGTTATCATCTATCTTTCCGTGAAAAGCTAATTTTCTTTCTTTATCAAAAAGAAAAATTTCCGGCGTGTGTGTTGCGCCGTATGCTTTAGCAATGTTTTGTGTTTCGTCATGCAGATATGGAAAATTAAATTTTTTCAGAGCGGCGCGGGCTTTCATATTTTCAAATGAATCCTCGGGATAATTAATATCTTCATTCGAACTAATTGCAACAACCTGAACATCTTTAGTATAATCTTTCTGGATTTCAATAATCCGGTCTTCATAAGCCTGCACATATGGACAGTGATTACAACTGAATACTACAATAATCGCTTTCTTGCCGGCAAAAGAGTTTAACGAATATTTCTTCCCGTCGGTTGCGGGTAAGTTAAAGTCCGGCGCTTTTGAGCCGATTTTCAATGTATCTGTTGCCATAAAATCCTCCGTGTATCTAAAATATTTCTTAAATTATTTTTGAATCAAAGTTAAACTTGTTAAAATTTACTTAGTGAAAAATAGCGGAGTATAAATTGAATTCCAACGAACTCTTTAAATCACTTTTTAACGACTACGATAATTACCGCGAGAAAAAACTTAATCCGGATTTTATTAATCACGAGCTCATAAAAGAGCTAATTACCAAAATGCAAATCAATAATCTTTTCCGGGTCGGAAAATTAGGCGAATCGCTCGATGGAAAAGAAATTTTTTCTATTGTATTCGGTGAAGGTGAAATAAAAATTTTAGCCTGGTCGCAGATGCACGGTGATGAACCAACTGCTACTGCAGCATTGTTCGATCTGTTCAACTTTTTCTCCGCTAATGATAAGTATGATGATTTCAGAAATACTCTCCTAAAAAAAATCACATTTCACTTTATACCGATGGTAAATCCCGACGGTGCGGAAATGTTTACACGCGAGAATGCTTATAATATAGATCTCAACCGCGATGCATTGCGTTTGCAATCCGATGAATCAAAAATACTTTGGGACTATGCTGAAAAGCTCGAGCCCGAGTTTGGCTTTAATTTACACGATCAAAACAGCTATTATACAGCCGGAAGATCAAATAATGCTTCGGCAATTTCGTTGTTAGCTCCGCCTATGAATCACGTTAAAAGTATAAATTATATCCGCGAAAAAAGTATGCAGGTAATTTGCAGAATCAGTGAAACTCTTTCTCAATTCATTCCTCAAAATATTGCACGCTACAAAGATGATTTTGAACCGCGTGCATTCGGAGATAATTTTACAAGGAACGGCATCAGTACTATTTTGATCGAATCCGGCTATTACAAAAACGACGTTAAAAAAGATTTTATCCGCAAATTGAATTTCACCGCTTTGCTTTCAGCTTTCAAATCTATCGCCGAGAAAGATTATGAAAGCATTGAACACAAAAAGTATTTCGATATTCCCGAAAATGAAGAACTTCTTTTTGATTTGTTACTGAGAAATTTAACTTTAAATTATAAAGGAAGAAATTTTCAGATTGACATCGGGATTAACCGAGAGAAAAAACTTAATAAAGAATTACAATCATTCTATTATAAAAGTAAGATTGCCGATTTAGGCGATCTTTCAATTTTCTACGGAATAGAAGAACACAATCTTAACGGCTATCAGGTAATTCCGGATAATAAACTTGGTATTGATGAACCTGCCGATCTGAAAATCTTTTTTAACGGTCAATTAATAAAAGAAGTGCGGAACGGATTCATAATAGAAAAGGTTAAATAGCAGATTCCCTTATTATCAAATGGAGAGCTAATTAATTATTTTCATGATAACAATAAATTTTTTATTGTTAGAAAGCGACAACAATGCGCGCAATAACAAATACGTTGAATGATAAAGAACTTCAACAGAGGTATGCAGAATTTGAAAAAGAAGCAGTTCCTCATCTTGATGCGGTTTATAACTTTGCCCTAAGAATGACCGGTGATGAAGATGACGCCGATGATCTCGTTCAGGAAACTTACCTGAAAGCCTTCCGCTTCTTCGATAAATTTGAAAAAGGTACCAACTGCAAAGCATGGCTCTTTAGAATTTTAAAGAACTCATTCATTAACGACTACCGCAAAACAACCAAGGAACCGAATAAGGTTGATTACGACGACGTTCAAAATTTTTATGAAAATATAAAAGCCGATGAAGTTGAAACCCAGCATTACGAGGAAGACGCTTTTGCAAATCTGCTGGATGACGAAATCTCGAAAGCAATATCGGAATTACCTGAAGACTTTAGAACGGTAGTTATCTTAAGTGATATAGAAGGATTTACATACGAAGAGATTGCCGACTTTGTTGATATCCCGGTTGGAACAGTTAGATCGCGTTTACACCGTGCACGTAAAATGCTTTATGTTCAACTGTTCGATTATGCAAAAGATAAAGGTTTCGTTAAGAAAAAAAATTCCTCAAAAAAATCCGACTGATAGAAATGGAATTGCTAGAAGAAATAACATCTTATGTAGATGAAGAATTAAAAGATCAGAATATTTGCTGCCGCATGAAAAAGCTTATTATTGATGATTACGTAATCAGGAATGAATATATGATTCAGAAGTGTATAAAAGATCTTTTAAGAACACGATTCTCCTGCTGTAAATCCCCCGCTGGTCTCGACAAAAAAATATTTCTATATATATCGCAAAACATTAACAACTAATCTTATTTACCAACACGTTTTGTGAATTAGAAAAAATAAAGTTTGGTTGACTGTTAAAACAATTAAGAAAATTACTATTACTTTGGTCAAGCCCGCGATTAATCGCGGGGTTAGAAAAACAAGACAAAACTGTTGAACCGTTTTAACGGTTTACATTCTAAGTTTTACACAACAGGTTATTTAAGAAGCCGAAAATATGTTCAACATTAAAAACATTATCGTTCCTACCGATCTAAGTAAACTTTCTGCCAGCGCATTTAGTTATGCTAAAGATCTTGCAGAACGAATGGACGCAACAATTCATTTAATCTATGTTTTAGAAAAAACTCCGCCGTTTTCAGCTACAGCTAATCAGGGTGAATCAAAAGAAAATATTCTTCGTAAGATGGAAGACAATGCAAGAGCACAATTAAATGAAGCGGCAGAAGATTTAAGAGAAGACTCTTCGTTAATGGTGACCGAAGTACTAAGAAAAGGAGTTGATTCCGAGGAAATAATTAAATATGCTAATGAAAACAGTGGTGATTTGATAGTAATTGCTACACACGGAAGGACAGGTGTTCTGCATACTTTAATGGGAAGCGTGGCCGAAAAGGTGATTCGCTATGCCAAATGCCCGGTTTTAGTGATTAAACCCGATGAAGATTAATAAAACAGAGTAAAATACTATCTAAAAAGGCATTGTCATCACGAGCGTAGCGAAGTGATCTCAATTATTACAGAATATGTTTAGATTACTTCGTCGTTCTTCGACAAGCTCAGCACTCCTCGCAATGACATATAAAGAGTTTGTGATATAGCTTTTTTCACTTTGATTTACTGATTTGATTCTTAGCACCGATTTTTATAGGTTTACGCCGCAAAAATTTTATCAACAATAAGGTAGGTGATATCAGTTGGTTGGAATTACCGTTTCAGAGAACGAGAATATTGATAAAGCGTTAAAGCGTTTTAAGAAAAAATATGAGCGTTCAGGTGTTTTAAAAGAATTCAAGAAGAGAACTTTCTTTGTAAAACCGTCCGTTGAAAAAAGATTGGAAGGAATTAAAGCAAAGCGGAGAGCTTCTAGAGAACAGGCTATGCGCGATAGAAAATCGTCATAACAAAAAAACCCCGCTCATGCGGGGTTTTTTCTTATTTGCCATTATTGTGATTATTGAGATAATGTTTCCTAAAATGTGAAGTGATTTTTTCAAATGCTTCGTCAACACTGGAACAGAAATCTAAAATCTTCATATCGTTCTTGCTAATCATCCCATGTTCTGTCATAGCATCAAAATTTAAAATCTCTCTCCAATAACTCTCGCCATAAATTATAACTTTAAGCGGCTTGGTAACTTTTTTAGTTTGAATCAATGTTATAACTTCCATTAGTTCATCCATAGTACCAAATCCGCCCGGGAATGCAACAAGAACTTTTGCCAGATATATAAACCAGAATTTTCTCATGAAGAAATAATGAAATTCAAAAGCTAATTCGGGATCAACATATTTATTAACAAATTGTTCGAAAGGAATGCTGATGTTCAAACCAATCGAATGACCTTTTGCAAGTCTAGCTCCTTTATTTGCAGCTTCCATAATACCCGGACCGCCTCCGCTGCAGATTATAAATCTTTTCTCGTTAACGGGAAGAGACATAGACCAATCTGTTAATTTCTTGGAAAGTTCTACTGCATCTTCATAATACTGAGACATTTCCAAAAGTTTTAGAGCATGTTCAAATTTTTTCTTTGAGGTAGATGATTTTTCTTTCTTCGCTTGATTTAAAAGTTTTAATGCATCTCTTCTGGAAATTATTCTTGCCGAACCGAAAAAAACTACTGTATCAACAATTTTGTTTTTTCTGAAACGTGCTTTAGGCTCATAAAACTCCGATAGAATTCTAATCGTCCGGCCGTCGGCAGAATTTAGGAATTCCAAATTGTTGTAAGCCTTTACAGGCGGCTTATATCCATTTTTCATTTTTCACCAAATAAAATAAATAAGAGTAGGATTTAAGAATAGCATTCATTATCAACTTACGAGAAGAAAGCCCCGGGTGTCCGGGGCTTAATTCAAAATTTATTTTTGAGCCGGTTGAGTTGACCGCTGTTGAGGTAAGGCAGGTGCAGTTGGCACCGGCTGTCTTCCACCGCTCTGTATAATACTTTCTTGCTGAGCAGATGTTGATTGTCCGGGTAAAAAGAATAAATTAATAACTACTGCTAAAATTAAAAGCGCGCCTCCTAACCACCAGGTAATACGGCTTAAAAAATCTGCCGTTCTTCTTGTGCCAAAGACTGTTCCAAACTGACCTGCACCACCGAATGAACCTGCTAGTCCACCGCCCTTGCTTGATTGAAGTAGAACAACAACTATCAGAAAAAACGCAATAACAACTGAAAGCATAATAAGTAATGTGTACATAATAGACTCCTTGTTAATAGTAGCGAGGGAGGGATTCGAACCCCCGACACATGGATTATGATTCCATTGCTCTAACCAGCTGAGCTACCTCGCCAAATCGCTTAAAACGGGGTGTAAATATAAAGTATCACCCCTCCAAGTTCAAGCCAATGATAGACTTGTTTTTACCATGTTATCTTAATTTTGCGAGGATATTTTTCTATTTAATCGTTCAATTCCTTCCATATTTGATCAAGCATTTTATCAATTCCGTTTTTTGTTGCAGCAGAAAAAATTAATATTTCTCCTTTGTGGCCGGGTATTTTTTTGTTTCTGATTTTTTTTAACTCTTTTGATTCGATTAAATCTGATTTTGTTAATGCTACAAGTTTTTTCTTCTTACTCAACACCTTTGAATACTTTTCAAGTTCTCCCAGAAGTGTTTTATAATCCTTAACATAATCTTCAGACGTAATATCAATCATTATCAAAAGAATTTTTGTTCTTTCGATATGCCTGAGAAATTTTAATCCGAGTCCTTTGCCAAGATGTGCCCCTTCAATGATCCCCGGGATATCTGCAACTGTAATGCTCTGATAATTTTTGTAACGGACAATACCTAAATTGGGTTCAAGTGTGGTGAAAGGATAGTCTGCAATTTTGGGTTTAGCATCCGAGATTATAGAAATTAAAGTTGATTTACCTGAATTTGGAAATCCTACAAGACCCACATCTGCGATTAATTTTAATTCCAGTTCAATATTTTTTTCTGCGCCGGGTTTTCCGGGCTCTGCAAAACGCGGTGTTTGATTCGTCGGCGTCGCAAAGTTACTGTTCCCTTTACCTCCTTTGCCTCCTTTTACTGCAACAAATTCTTTTTGATCTGAGTCCAAATCAAAAATTATTTCATTTGCATCTGCATCTTTTATCAAAGTTCCGACTGGAATTTTAATAATTATATCTTGACCATTCTTTCCATCTTTTAATGAAGATCCGCCCGGGTCGCCGTCATCAGCAATATATTTTCTTTTATACTGAAAATCTAAAAGTGTAGTTAGATTCCGGTCAGCACGGAATATTACGCTTCCGCCGGTACCGCCGTTTCCTCCTGCAGGTCCACCTTTAGGGACATACTTTTCTCTCCTAAAAGCCACAGCGCCATCGCCGCCTTTACCGGCTTTGATATAAATCTTTGCGTAGTCTATAAACATTTAATTATTTACCGCCAAAATATTCTGAAATGATTGATCTAAAAGTTTCTGCTTCTTTTGAGTTGCGATTAATTCGGCGGGTTATCAGTGTTTGGTTGATCACCAAATGTGCGTCATCTGCATTTCTGCAGTTTGAAATTTCATCAAGAGTTTTTGCAAAGTCTTCAATATCATAATCATAGATAACTTCAATTATTTTTGTCATCTCTTTATGCTCAAGAACCTCAGCAAGATCAACTTTAAATGATTCATCACTTTCCTGCTGTATGTTTGTTGTTACCTCATTAGCCTTATTTACATATTCAAATTCTTTTTCGGAATCAGTGTTATCATTACTTTCAACAGCACTTTCATTATTTGTCAAATCTGCTTCGTTCATTGTTTCATTTTTAGTTTCAAATTGTGCTTCATCTTTTTGTTTAATTATAAATGAGAGGCGATCCTGTTCTTCGTTTTCTTCATCAGGGTTTTCAGGTTTACCAAATAAATTTTCTCCGTATTTTTCTTCCGGTACATTCAATTTATCCGTGTCATTTTCTTCGGAAGTCGCATTGTCAATCCCTTTTTCTATTTCATCACTTTCTTCTAATGTGTTTTCGGTAGTACTCACTGTTTGCTCTTCATACACCGGTTCAATTCTAATATCCTCATCCATTCTGATTCTCAACTTAGCCGATTGTGGAACAGAAATTTCTTTTTCTCCCACAATTTCTTCTGAAAGTTTTTCCTCTACGATATCGGTTTGTTCGTCAAGTGTTTCATTCTCTTCTTGCTCATGCTCATATTCTTGCTCTTGCCCGCTTCGCTCTCGCGAAGGCGAGGCGAGCTCATGACCTTGATCTGTCTTATGATCTTGCTTTTGCTCACGCTCTTCAACAATTTCTTCCAAGTCAATTTCCTCTTCAACCTCCGCAGTCTTTGATTCCTCTGTTACAATTTCTTCAGTTTCAAATTTCTCCACTTCCTCAATCTCGGGTAAGGGTTCTTCCTTAACAATCATAACATTTTTCATAACTTTTAATATATCGCTGATCTCGATCTTCGTGTTTTCATCTTTACCGAATGTTTCACTGACCTTTTGCAAATATGATACTAATTCCTTTTCTTCTAAAAACATTTCCACTGCTGAAAGAGGAATTTTCGATTTCTTGATCTCACCGATATTTAAGAACTCAGCCATTGATTTAAGTGCGTTGGATAAAATTGCTTCCAGGTAAGTTTCAGTTCCAAGTTTATCGGCTTTATTCAGAAGTTCCTCGAACTCTTTAGAGTTCATTGATAAAATCTTTTTTGTGTTGATGTATGATATTAGAATTCTGTTTGTGTACTTATAATAATAAACGTAATTCAGGATTTGTTTGATCTCATTTGTTGTTTTGGTTTGGGATTCATCAAATACAAATTTCTGCAACGTCCACTTAGGATGTATAAGATAATTTACCGTAAACGATGAAGCGTGCAGAACTAACTTGGCGATGTACTCAAGAGCAAAACGTTTTGTCTTTTTAACTTCTTCCGATATCTGATTAAAATGATAAGATATTTTCTCTCCGGAATAATCGAAGACGGAATTCTTAAGAAGTTTCTGCCGATCTTCAAAAATCAAGTAATCAATTTCTGCCGAATTATATTGAATGATTGCAGGATGCAGTTCGGAAGCAAGAAGCTGTTCAAATGTGAAAAAAGGTCCAAGCTTATTAACCTTGTTCAGATTGAAATCATAGATAAATTTTATTTCTCTTTCGAACATGAGTGCCGTTTTCTTTATGACTTTGAGTCTTAGTGGTGAATATTTACAACAAATTCACTAAGGCGCTAAGTGATAATACCAAAAAGCCATAAAAAAATCCCGACTTAATTAGCCGGGATTGCTTTTCTTATTCTTTACTTGGTAGAGACGCGCCATGGCGCGTCTCTACGACTTAATATTTATTTAATACTCGCCATAAAAAATTCGCGGTTCATACGAGCAATATTCTTTACGGAAATTCCTTTCGGGCATTCTGCTTCACACGCATAAGTATTTGAACAGCTGCCGAATCCGTATTCATCCATCACCTTTACCATTGCTTCAACACGCTGATAACGTTCCGGCTGTCCCTGGGGGAGTAAAGCAAATTGAGAAACCTTTGCACTTACAAACAACATTGCCGATGCATTTTTGCAAGCAGCAACACATGCACCGCATCCTATACATGCGGCAGCGTCCATCGCTTCGGATGCAATTTCTTTTGCAATGGGAATTGCATTTCCATCCGGCACACTTCCCGTATTAACGGAAATAAATCCGCCTGCCTCCATAATTCTATCCATTGCCGAGCGGTCTGTCATCAAATCTTTAATTATCGGAAATGCTTTTGCGCGGAACGGTTCAATATAAATCGTATCGCCTTCTTTGAAATTTCTCATGTGCAATTGGCATGTTGCAATTCTGGGAATCGGTCCGTGCGGCTGTCCGTTAATTACAAGTCCGCAAGTTCCGCAAATACCTTCACGGCAATCACTTTCAAACGCAATCGGTTCTAAATTTTTACTTTCGAGACCGTTATTAATATCATCGAGCATTTCAAGAAAAGATGAATCGGGAGAAACTGTTACTTTATATTCAACAAAACTTCCCGGTGTTTTGGGACCGCGCTGGCGCCAAATCTTAAGAGTTAAATTTATTTTTTTATGTTCCATTATTTATAACTCCTTGTAGCTAATTTAACAGAAGTGAATTCAAGAGGTTCTTTGTTCAATTCCCATTTACCGACATTTTTAAATTCCCATGCTGAAACAAAAGCATAATCTTCATCATTTCTTAAAGCTTCGCCTTCGGGTGTTTGATATTCTTCTCTGAAATGTCCTCCGCAGGATTCGTTGCGTGTTAAAGCATCAAGCGCCATTAATTCACCAAGCTCAAGATAATCTGCAACTCTTGCCGCACGTTCCAGACATTGATTAACATCTTTCGAATCACCGACAACATTTACATCTTTCCAGAATTCTTCCCGCAAAGCTTTAATCTCAACTATCGCTTCTTTCAATCCTTTTTCGTTTCTGCCCATACCAACTTTATTCCACATAATTCTGCCGAGCTGTTTATGTATGTCATCAACTGTTCTCTTTCCTTTTATCGAAAGCAGTTTTGCCGTCATATCTTCAACTTCTTTTTGAACTTTGTTGAATTCTGCATGATCGGCTTTAACTAAAGTTGGTTTATCACCTGCAAGATAATTTCCTATTGTGTAAGGAATAACAAAGTAACCGTCGGCTAATCCTTGCATAAGAGCGCTTGCACCAAGACGGTTTGCACCGTGATCTGAAAAGTTTGCTTCTCCGGCTACAAATAATCCGGGAATAGTACTCATCAAATTGTAATCAACCCACAAGCCGCCCATAGCATAATGCGGCGCGGGATAAATTTTCATCGGTGATTTATATGGATTATCTCCGGTGATAGTTTCGTAGATCTCAAATAAATTTCCGTAACGTTCTTCAATAACATGCTGTCCAAGACGGTTAATTGCATCCTTGAAATCAAGGTAAACGGCATCCTGACCTTGAGCGCCTCTTCCATCATCAATAGCTTCTTTTGCGGCACGCGATGAGATATCACGCGGACTTAAATTTCCGTAAGTAGGATATTTTCTTTCGAGATAGTAATCGCGTTCTTCTTCAGGAATATCGTTCGGTTTGCGCATATCGTTCTTTTGTTTTGAAACCCAGATGCGTCCGTCGTTACGTAAACTTTCACTCATTAAAGTTAACTTAGACTGATTTTCCCCGTGAACCGGTAAACATGTTGGATGAATTTGTGTATAACAAGGATTTGCAAATGCAGCACCGCGTTTGTGTGCACGCCATATTGCTGTTGTATTACAATTCATTGCATTTGTAGAAAGGAAATATGCGTTCATGTATCCGCCGGTTGCAAGAATAACTGCATGAGCAGAATATTTTTCGATTTCTCCCGTTATTAAATTTCTAACTACAATACCTTTTGCAATGCCGTCAACAACAACAACATCAAGCATTTCTCTGCGTGTATAAAGTTTTACTTTTCCTGTTTTGACTTGTCTGTTCATTGCGGTGTAGGCACCAAGCAGAAGCTGCTGTCCGGTTTGTCCTCTTGCATAAAAAGTTCTTGATACAAGAGCACCACCAAATGAACGGTTATCCAACAGACCGCCGTATTCACGTGCAAATGGAACACCTTGGGCTACACATTGATCAATAATATTATTACTTACTTCCGCTAGACGGTAAACATTTGCTTCTCGTGCACGGAAATCTCCGCCTTTGATTGTGTCGTAAAATAATCTGTAAACAGAATCACCGTCATTCTGATAATTTTTTGCAGCGTTGATTCCACCTTGTGCGGAAATGCTGTGTGCGCGTCTTGCACTATCATGAAAAGTGAATGCTTTAACATTATAACCGAGTTCACCTAACGATGCAGCGGCTGAAGCGCCTGCTAATCCTGTCCCGACAACAATTACATCATACTTACGTTTGTTAGCAGGGTTAACAAGTTTCATATTGAATTTGTGGTTCGTCCACTTCTCTTCTAATTTACCCGCAGGTACTTTGGCATCTAATTTTATCATCACTTACCTCCGAAGAAAAATAAAAAGTAAATTGGAATTGAAGCAAAACCAATCGTCATAATTACAGCATATATAGTTCCAATCTTTTCAATTAGTGGAAAATACTTTTTGTGATTCCATCCAAAAGTTTGAAATGCACTTTGGAAACCGTGATTAAGATGGAATCCCAAAAGAAGCATTGCAATAACATAGAGTCCGGAATAAATAGGACTTTGAAATGCTTCGACGAGAATATCATAATACCTGTGGCTCTCAGCTAACGGATGTCCTAAATTAAATGAAACCCAAAAAGTATTTAGATGAACAACAAGAAAAATAAATATGATACTTCCGGTAATAAAAGCAGTTCTTGAAAATACAGTTGTGTTCTTTGATGAACCGTTAACGGTATATTTAACCGGCCGTGCTTTTTTGTTTTCGATCCACAGCCGTATTCCGTTAAATATGTGAAGAATGAAGATAATACCAAGAATTATTTCTACTACTCTAATTAATGGTTTAATGTTGTCCAAATTCTTTACTACTGTGTTGAATAAATCAGGTCCTGCATACAGCGTTAAGTTGTTGACCAAATGGATTACCAAAAACAAGATTAAACATATTCCTGTAATTGCCATTACCAACTTTTTACCGATGGAGGAATTCAAACTTTTCCAAACCCATCCCATTAGATCTCTCCTGTTTTAAGATGAATGACTTTGATAATAGTTGCGGTTGGTTTAATTAATCTTGTGAAAATAACTTTGTGTGATATGAATATCTTGAGCACAGTTCTGATAAGTAATTTTTAATTTCAATTGCAAGATAAAGCTAATAATGTTTTTTTTCAAAGAAGAAGTATATCGGCCGAATATTTAAATTTCTATTATTGCACAGTTTTTCCTTCTTTTTTATCTTGTGCCCGAAGTTCTTAAACATTTTGCGGTGTTCGTTTTGAACTCAATAGGGAAACCGGTGTAAGTCCGGTACTGCCCCGCAACTGTAAGAGATATAAAAAGTCGTTTGACATAATGCCACTGGTAATCAATTGCGAATGGAGAATTTAGAATTGCGAATTCTATTCTCAATTTGCAATTCCTCGCCTCGCTCGACACGAGTCGAAGCGGGCCAATTCTCAATTGTTCCGGGAAGGCGTTAAACGATATCTCAAGTCAGGAGACCTGCCGCAGAAATCACTAATTTATAAACCTTCGCGGGTAGAGGTTTTGATTCATGTGTCTCCTTCTTAACATTTAGAATCAATCTTAAAATCACGCGGAGTTACAACTTATTAAAAGGAGTAACTTCTATGAAACATCTTTATTCATTTCTAATAATCTTTTTTCTATTTCAAATTTTTGTTTCAGCTCAGCAATCCGATTCAGTTAAAACAACTTTATCGGAAATTGTTGTTACTGCAAATAAAACGGAAACTCCGTATTACACTCTTGGCAGTTCCGTATCAATTATTACATCCGAGGAAATATCACGTCAAAATTTAAGGACTGTTGTTGATGTTCTTCGTGAAATGCCCGGACTAACAATTACGCAACAAGGCGGGCCGGGAAAACTTGCATACGTTTACATAAGAGGATCAAATTCAAATCACACATTGGTTATTATTGATGGTGTTAAAATGAACGATGCTTCCTCTCCGAATAATGCGTTTGACTTTTCAACACTTAATACAAACGACATAGAAAGAATTGAAATAGTAAGAGGTCCTCAAAGTACATTGTATGGTTCGGAAGCAATAGCGGGTGTAATTAACATAATTACTAAAAGAGGAACTGATAAACCTCAATTTAATTTTTTAGGAGAAGGCGGCTCCAACAATTATTACAGAGGGAATTTTTCCGCACAGGGCAATTTGGGAATTCTCAATTACACAATTACAGTAACGCGGAATGGAAGTGATGGAATCTCTTCAAGCGATTCGCAATTTGGTAATGCTGAGAAAGATCGTTATACGAACAATTCATTTTATTCACGTTTCGGATTTAATATTTCCTCTATTGCAAAAATGAATCTGCTCTATAAATTTACAAAAATGGAAACCGCCTTAGATCAAAATGAAAAATTAGGAGATGATCCTAATTTTAATTTTAAGATAGAGGAACAGCTTTTCAAAAGCGGATTGAATTTATCTTTATTTGAAGGAAGATGGCAGCAGCAATTCAATGCTTCATTAGTTAAAAGATTCAGCCGTTCACTTGATCTTGTGGATCAATTTCACCCTAATTTATCTTCGGATGGATTTAATAAAGCAGATAGAGTCAAATTTGATTGGCAGAGCAATCTTAGTCCTATCGAAAATAACTTAATAACTTTCGGTATAGAAACCGAAAACGAAAGAACGAATTCCAGTTATTTTTCAACAAGCGATTGGGGCCCATTCGAAAGTATTTTTCCGGAACAATCCGTAAGAACAACAGGCATTTATTTACAAGATCAATTCAGTTATGAAAATTCATTTTTTATTTCTGCCGGAGTTAGATTGGATAATAATCAAAAATTCGGAGGTGTTACTACTTACCGGATTGCACCGGCATATTATATTAATTCCACAAACACAAAACTAAAAATGTCTATGGGAACAGGCTTCAAAGCACCTTCCCTATTTTATCTTTTTGATCCTGCATTTGGAAATCCGGATTTACAACCGGAAAAAAGTAAAGGGTGGGATGCCGGTTTTGAACAATATTTTTCGCAAGGGAAATTCAGCATTGCATTTACATATTTCAATTTAAATCTTGAAAATATGTTTGGATTTGATGCTAACTATAGGACAATAAACATTGCGCAGGCGTCTTCACGTGGTTTTGAAATTGTTGCATCGGTTTTTGACTTCAATAAACTATCAGCAAATGTTAATTATACTTTTACGAAAACAAAGGACGAACATGAGTTAAGTGACGACTACGGCAAACCTTTATTGCGAAGACCAAAACACCAAGCTTCTTTCAATATAAATTATAAACTCAATACAAATATAAATTTGAATATGCTGTTTCTTTATGTTGGAGAACGTGAGGACAAAGATTTTTCAACTTATCCCGCCGAACGTGTTATTATACCTGACTACACTTTAGTAAATTTATCAGGATCGTATAAATTATTTAGTTATTTAGAATTAACATTTAGAATCGAGAATCTTTTTGATAAAAAGTATGAAGAAGTTCTGAATTACGGTACGCTTGGGAGAAGTTTATACCTTGGTGTGAATTTAAATTTATAATTATCAAAAAAAATACCTGATACTGGAGAATTCCAGTATCAGGTATAATATTCAAAACAATTAACCCCGACCCATTCCCTGTCTTTTTTGAGCTGCTTCTTCTTGAATCTTTTTAAATTCCGCTTTTTGTGTATCATCCAGAAGCGCTTCTATTTTCTTATTTATTTTTTCTCTTAAGCTCATCATTGCTTCTCTCATCGCATCTCTATCACCGCTACTGCTGTCTCTAAGTTTTTGAATTTCGCTCATTTGATCTTTAAGAATAGTATCAATTTTATTGAACTGAGTATCTGTGAGTTTAAGTCTTTCTTTGTAGGTCTGAAGTTGCTGCTTCATTCGTTCTTGTGGATTCATTCCCCCCATACCTTGAGAAAATGATTGTGCTGTGAAGCCAAAGAAAAAGAGTACAGACAAAATAATTACGAATCTTGCTTTCATAACGCCATCCTATTTGTTGTTGTGATTAAAATATATAACACAATCAACTCAAACAATTTAAAAAGTGTTAAATCTATTTAACAAGAATCATCTTTTTAACAATTCTTTCCGAGTTGGTTTCTAATGCATAAAGATATGTGCCGCTTGCATAAGCACTTCCGTTAAAATTTACAGAATAACTACCGGCTGATTGAAATGCATCTACAATTGTAGCAACATTTCTGCCAAGTGCATCATACACTTTCAACCTAACATCTGCCGATTGAGGTAAAGCGTATTCAATTTTAGTTGTAGGATTGAATGGATTGGGATAATTCTGTTTTAATACAAAGTCTGTAGGAATATTAAAATCATATTTAACATCGGTCGTGGTTTTTATTAAAGCAAGGGTTTCAAAATGTTTTAATAGAACTTGATCTACCTCAGTCGTTGTCATTCCAAAATGGTCTTTAAGCATAGTTGCATAAACTTGGCGGAAATCAAATACATATTTAATATCTCCATTAGCATCTAAATTTGTTAAACTCGGATTATTGCCGAACACTCCGCCGTTAATATTTTTCCCGATCAAAAACATAGGTGCCGCTGTTCCATGGTCAGTCCCGCCACTTGCGTTTTCATTCACTCTTCTTCCAAACTCCGAGAAAGTTAGAATTACAACTTTATCTGCTAATCCATATTTCTCAAGATCAGATTGAAAAGCTTTAATTGATTCTGCCAATCTTGTTAGCAAAAGCGGATGAGAGTTTGTACCGTTCTGATTTGAATGAGTATCAAATCCATCAAGTGTTGCTAAGTAAACCGGGGTTTCCAATCCGCCCAAAATTAAATCTGCAATAATTTTTAATTGTGATCCAAAATTTCCGCCGGCAGTATAACTTGCAACAGGATTTCCTAAGTCAGCTTTTTGTTTTATAACACTTGCATACTGAATTGAAAGAGCAGCAACTTCTTTTAAAAATTTTAGTTCATCTCCTGCAATTGTTGCGGGAGGCGGATCAGTATCGGCATTAATTCCATTAACTAACGTGTAAAAATTATCCGGATTATCGAATGAAACGGCTAATCCTCCTTCTGTGCTATCGAAAACACCTGATTGAACGGAACCGATTTGAATTGCCATAGGATGAGGCGGAGGAATATTTGGAAAGTCAGGATAAGTTTTTAATAAATATCTTCCCACCCAGCCATCATAAACATATTGATTGGAATCAGAAGCTGAAAGCCAAATATCTGTTGCTCTAAAATGCGAACGATTAGGATTTTGATAGCCAACATTTTGTATAACTGTAAATTTTCCATCATCAAAAAGCTGTTTCAAAGGTTGAAGTGAAGGATTCATTCCCGTTAAACTATTCAGCTGAACTACATTCGTTTTTGGGATTCCAATAACCGGCCTTTTATTATAATAGATTGAATCTTCAAAAGGAATGATTGTGTTCAATCCGTCATTGCCTCCTTTAAGCTGGATAAGAACTAAAATTTTTCCGTTAGTAGATTTTATATTCATGAATGGACGGGAAAAAGCTTTTATCGGAATTCCGGAGATCGTAAGCGTAACAGCACCGGCACCAGTTACCATTCCAAGGTTTTTTAAGAATTCTCTTCTTTTCATTTTAAGTTCTCAGAAAAATTATGATAATTGAAATTCAGGTAAGCGCATCAGAGCTTTGAAAAATTTTTGCAGTCGCGTATCGGCACCCGGGCTATATGTTGTCCAATTTCCAACAGCAGTTCCATCTAACATTGTGTTTAACAACGAATCTTTTCTTGCCTGGCTCAACGGGAATTGAATCAGCTGCTTGGTTACATCCTCAACAAACTGAACTGCATTTTCAGAACTTGGATAACTTCTGGCATATGCAAGTACATTCATTTTATAACTAATACTATTATACGTTTTCCCGTTTACCAATGCATCCGTATAAACATTTCTGTTCGGATAAGTAATTGTACTGATCCATTTGCGTTGTCCTTCCCATCCGCGTACATCCGGCGGATTAAAAAGAGACTGCTGAAGGGAATCTGCTGTAGCTCGAATATAATTTGGTAAATCATTATTAGAATATGTAATGCCAATTTGCTTTAATGAGGAAAGCAGAAACTCTACGGGCGGTTTTATTCTTGCACCGCGTATATCTACGGAATGAAAATATTCTGATTTGAGCATAGTAGAAAGAACCGGTTTCAAATTAAAATTATTATTCCGCATTACTACCGCAAGTTGTATAACATAATCTGTGTTGGGTTCATAGTAGGCAAATTCTTTGTAAAGTTTTTTGCATAAAAATTCTGAAGCAGGTATTGGTTTTTCAGTAAAGATCAAATCAACAGCTTGATCATAAGTGTAATTTCCCGTTTTACCATAAATCGTTTTTGATTTATTAGCCCATCTGCTCTGAGTAAAGAATGATGTAAGAGAACCTCCATTTACTTGCCAGCCTGTTAATGCAAGTGCCATATTTTTAATATCATCTTCAGTATAATTTCCTATACCTAAAGTGAATAATTCTTGTAACTCGCGAGCGTAATTTTCATTCGGCGCCGAACCTGTACTGACATTTCCATTTAAGTAAATCAACATAGCTGGGTCAATTGTTACTTTTTTTGTTAGGTCAATAAAATTCCCAAAAGCGTATTGCCTGAATAATTTATTTTGACTGTACATCAACTGTGGAATTTGTACTGTTCCATATTCTGAAACAAAATGATTGTGCAGAAACAGTACCATCTTCTCCCTCAGAGAATGACCTTGGGAGAGCATCAAATTATACCACCAATAAATCATAGAGCGGAACCAACTAGTGTAGTTCGGTTGATTTGTAACATTGTGCGGCAATGAAACCCAATCAGTGCCATTATATTGAGGCGCTGCAGGTTCGGTAAGATCAAGAAGAAGATAATTATCCACAAAGTCATCAAGAGTTTTTGTAAGAGCAAACGTTACATCATCTTTTGTAAAACCAAAAAGAGAGCGTGATAAAATATGGCGTGCTGCATCAGCATCCCAAACAGAAATTCTTTTCAGATAATTATTAGTGCTCATAAATTAATCTACCTGTTGTCCGATTAATTGACATCCGATGTTAGCAGAAAGTTTAATCACGTTCAAGATAAATTAATAAGGATAATTAAAAATGTGATATGAGATAATTTTGGTTGATGTTAAGAGCTTTAGGTTTGATTAAATCCGCTGCATGGTTTTTTAATAAAATCTTTGTCGCTGTTAATTAAAAATCATCTTTATATTCATTTGCTTCCTTATTTTCCTCGATGTCAAGATTGGGTTTTACTATTGCATAGATCAAGACTAAAAAACTTTATAATAATATATCAGATAAAATATTATTGGAATCAAAACTCCCGCTGCGGTAAGCCAGGCTCCTCTTCCGGTAATGCCTTTTTTACCCTTGATCATAAACAATCCTGTTATTGCAAGAAAAATTAATGATACAGCAAATAAGTCAGCGACATAAGTCCATACTTTTTTAGGATTATTGAGATGAAGAAAATTTGTCTCCCGGAATACAGCTCTGCTCTTTACTTTTTCCTCAATCACTTCGCCGGTTTTCAATTTAACGGTTATTGTATTTCCTTCAACGAAAATATTTAATGTGTTTGCATCAGGATAAAAACTGTTTTTGAGTTTCCCCCTTTCATTTATTTTTTTTAGAATGTTATTCACCAGGTCAGCAGAATTTAACGTACTATCAGAAACAGGGTCAATCTTAGTTTCGGTTTTCGTAATTATATAGTTGGGATTCCATTCAGATACGTGGTTAACAGCAACTCCAGAAACAGAATAAATAATTGTTAATCCGGTAGCGATATATCCAATATCTCTGTGTAGAATTCTAACCCACTTGCGCCATTTTATCATTTAATCCTCTATAAAAAGAAGGTTGTATTAATTCATTCCACTTACATCAGATTCATCTACAACAAGTGGAGTATTTTCTAATACAACCTTCTGAAAAATTATTAACTTATTTAATTACAGCTCCCAGCCCTTTTATTTGATAAAGTGTAACTGGGCCAGTTACAGATGAAGGATCAAATTTTTTACCATGTTCTTCAGCTTCATGTTTTGCCGATTCAATTGCTTGTTCTTTTGTCATTTTAATTTCATAGACAACACCCTCAACTAAAGCGGTTTTACCTTTTTCCTCCAATGGAAAAATAATTTCACCGTCATTTACTTTTATTTTTATTTTTTGAAATTTTTTATCACTTGATAATTCCATCCAGCACCCCTTTTTTTCACATACAGCAACCACTGTACCTTCAACAAGCACTGTCTTTCCTATATATTTTTGCGGATCGGCGAGTATCATTGAAATTTTTGTTTTACTCTTTAATGTAATTTCTTTTCCATATTTATTAGCACCCAATACCTGGGTATTTTGCATGGAAAGTAGGATGACAAAAATTACTAAGACAATTTTTTTCATATTTTCTCCTTTTTATTTATTGATACATTTTTTTTGATTAAAGCAGTTTTTATAAAACATATTATTTATTGCAAATCATCTTCTTCAGAATTTAACGCTGACGCCTTTATAACTTTTCCTTCCGGTTTAATATGGAAAGGATTGGGGATATCTTTCTTTTCAGTTTCAGTAACAAAAATTGTTAAATTTTGTTTAACTAGAGCCGATTTAATTTTATCAACAGATGTTTGTGATGGATCGAAGAATATATAACCATAAGGTTTATCTTCATACTTTGTTGAAAGACGGACAATACCATTATCTGCCGAAAGATGGCTTGCAAGCGAACCAAAATACCTGCGCAGCGGAGGCATACCGGCTTCAGGCATTGGAAATGCGAAAATATTCAACTGATCGGTATTGTATTTCTTATAGTCGTTGAATTTTTTATCGTATGTACGAAAAATTCTTTTAGTGTAATCATTAATTGCAATTGAACTTTTAATTATACCTTCGTTTTCAACTTTAAAATCAATCTCAACCTTTTCTTCACCTTCGCCCTTTTTAACCATTGTAAATTTCTTTTCAATCAAAGAAATTATTTTTTTTGAATCGGTTTTGTTCTTATCAAAAAAGATATCGGCCTTAACAGGTTCGCCAAAATGAGTTTCAAAACCATAAATCCCTGCATCTTCTTTTAGCAAATAGAAAAGATTATTATTATCAATTAGATCGAACAAACCGAATATTCCTACTTCGAAAATAGCAAGGGAATCAATGGAGACCGTTTTCAATTTCCTTATCTCTTGTTTGATAGGCGTAAAAAGAGAACGTTTAACTTTTGTTTCGGAAATTTCTGCCGGATTATAATAAATCTTAACCGTGTGGGACGCTGCGTAGGTATCCAACCCGTAAATACCATCAACATTAACAAGCTGGCTTTCTAATGCTTTTGAACTACCGTAGCATTTAACATTTTTCAAACCGGCTTTTTCATAAACCGCAATATCTTTTATCGAATCATATTTGCCCCACTTATCAGAGATAGTTGTAAACTCAACTCCTTTAGAAGCACCCAAACCAACAAGAACCAATACAATAACTGAAATTGGTGCTAAGTATTTCCATTTTTTTGAATTGTTGATTGCAATTGTGTTTTTATTCGGACATGAGTAAACACAATCTGTGCACAGGTTACAATCTGTATGATTGACTTTTGTATAGCTCGAAATTTTAATGCCTTGAGGACATTTTTCATCACACAATCCGCAATCCGTACAAGTCTTGGTATTGCGGGTGATCTTTGGAATTGGTGTGAATATACTTTTAAGAAAACCTAATTCAGTTACAAGCCCTACTAAAGTAAGAGCGAGAACTAACCAGACTAAACTTATTCCCGCTCCTAAAACATTAGCAATAACAAATAAAAGTACTAGTGCACCGGCAGCAACTACATTTAGAAAAATATTGCTAAGCGCACCGAGAGGACATAAATATTTACACCAGAATAATCTAAAGAATATAGTTCCTAGAATTGTTATCACAAATGCAGGAATTGCAAGGTAAAGAACCATATCGGTATTATTAAATAAATTTACCGAAGCAAAGTAAGGATCAAATTCTTTACAGAAAAGCTCGCTACTTGTCATTGTAATATACAAAGTTGCAAAAAGTATAATATACTTTAATGCTCGCAGGGGGCGATCAACAACTTTTGGAATTTCTCTTCTAAGTTTAAACTTATCGCCAAGTTTTCCGAGCCATTCCGTAATGGAACCAATAGGACAGATATAGCTGCAAAATAATTTGCCAAGAATAATTACTCCTACAATTAGAACAATACCAAGCACAACTTGAGTCTCGCTCATATTGCAGGACATTGTCCCTTTGTAAAGCTTGCTTCCGAGAGAAGACAAACCTCCAAAAGGACAATATGCTTCGAAATCCGAAATATATGTTTTGTCAAATACAGGTCTTAAAGCAACATAGCCGATAAGAGCAAGTATTATTGACTGGAAAGCGATTCTAATGATATTAGTGTATCTGAACTTTTTTTTCATTTTTTCATCTCGAGAGAAAATCAAATAAGTCTATAATTCATTAATTAGATTATCCAAAGAATGTTCTTCAATTGGACCGTCAACAACAACCACAAATTTGTCCAATGTGAAATATTTTTTGGCCATTTTTATTACATCTTCTTTAGTAACGCTTTTAATTCTTTCTGCTTTCTTATCGAACATATCCAACGAGGTTTCTTTACTGAATGAATCAAAAACCATTTGTGCAATGTCATCTGTTGTTTCTATATAGAACGGCAATAAACCGAGAAAATGATTTTTAGCCGTTTCCAGTTCTTTGTCGGTTATTCCTTTATCAATCAATAATTTTATTTGTTCGAAAATACCTTTTATCAAGTCAGCTGTATTCTTTGGAGCTGTTTTTGTATTCATTTTCCAATAACCCATTCCCTTGCTTTGAGAATGAAGTTCGCTCTTCAATCCATAATACAATCCCCGTTTGTCTCTAAGTTCAACGCCCATTCTTGATGTTAACGCACTTGCAGCTAAAATATTATTTAGTATGCTAACTGCTTCTGCTTCTTCTTCTTTAATTTCATTTGAAGGTGAAAATCCAATATTGATTGTGCATTGAGTATAATTCTTTTCTGGAAATACCTTGATCTGCTTTTCTTTCAATGGAGAAGTAACAGGCATTTTTACAATAGGAGGAAGATTTGAGGAAACTTTCCAATTGCCGAAATATTTTTCAGCTAATTTTTCCATGTCGGCATGTTTAAGATCTCCGACAAGAAGAAGAGATAAATGTTCAGGTCTAACATATTTATTATGAAGCTGTACCAAATCATCTTTTGTAATTTTCTTGAGGGATTCTTCGCTTGAAATATTTACTGAAAGCGGATGCTCTTCATAGACTTTATTGTACATATAATAAAATGCTTCCAGCGATTTGTTTGTCATTCTATTCTTGGCATTCAAAATCATATCCTCTCTAACTTTTTCAATCTCTTTATCATCCAATCTTGGATGAGTAAGGATATCCATTCCGGTCTGAAAAAGTTCATCGGCATTTTTCAATAAACTTTGCCCACTGAAACTAAATGAACGTGTTCCGCCGCCAACTACAAATGAAAATGGTACGAAAGACATTCTTTCCGATATTTCTTCATAAGATTCCTTCACTGTACCTTTATTCATTAGCCCGGCAAGCATACTGCCCTTTCCCCCTTTCTCATCTTTCTTTTCTTCGGGAAGCATACCTGTATTCATAATTCCTGCAATGACAATTGTAGGTGTAAGATGATCTTCAATAGTATATAATTTTATTCCATTGGATAATTTTGTTTCTTTGATCAACGGCCTGATCTGTTTTGGTCTGATTATCTCATCATCACCGATGTTATAATTATTTTCTAATGTACAATCGGAAGCTGAGGGTGTATAAAAGAAAACTCCTAAGTTTTTATCCTCTTCCTCGTTTTCCTCAGTTGCTTTTTTTCTATTGTTTGATTTGGAAGCATTCTTATCCGGCAATGTTAATCCAAGAGTCATTTTTTCAGGACTGAAATATTTTTTCATCACTTCCATAATATCTTCTTTTGTCACATTCATTAACGCGTTCTTAAAATTTTCATAAGAATCCCATCCATGGAATGCTTCATAAGTAGAAATCCTAGAACCGAGATCGGCATTTTTTTGAGTGGTCGTAAGTTCATCATACTGAAAATTATTTTTAACTTTCTGTAGTTCGTAATCGCTTACCGGTTGATCCTGCATCTTCTTTATTTCATCAAAAACAATTTTCTGAACAGTATCAATTTTAGATTCTTCTTTTAATTTAATACTGATTGAAAATAGAGTTGGATCTTTACTTACTCCAAATCCGCCGGCGGCAATTGTTGCCAATCTTTTCTCAGTAACTAAGATCTTGTACAATCTTGCAGTACGTGATCTTGCACAGAAAATTTTGCTTGCAACGCGCAGCTTTGGTGCATCAGGGTTATCATAACTCGGTATATGAAAATTCATGCTCATACCGGGAGTGGCAAAATCCACATGGTACAACTTGAAAATTTTCTGAACTACCTGTTGTTCCTCAAGTTCATATATATCCTGTACATCGGGACCTTTAGGGATTCCACTGTAATATTTTTTTGCGAGTTCAACAATATTATTCGTATCAAAATCACCGACCAACACAAGAAATGCATTATTTGGCGTGTAATATGTTTTATAATATGTATAAGCTTCATCACGGGTGATATGGCTTAAGTCTCCTGGCCAGCCGATAACAGGATTTTGATTAGGATGACTTTTATAAGCAATATTCATCAACTCTTCTCTAAATAATCCGTTGGCATTACTTTCGGTTCTTAATCTTCTTTCCTGTTTAATAACTTCAATTTCAGATTTAAATTCATCGGGGTTGAAAGTTGAATTAAACATTCTATCCGACTCAATATCCATCGCAAGTTCGATTTTATTTTTCGGAAGATATTCAAAGTAACTTGTCATATCATTAGAGGTGAAAGCGTTAAATATTCCTGAATTGTCAGTGATGGTTTTTGACACTTCTCCTTTTTGGTAATTTTTAGTTCCTTTGAACATCATATGTTCAACAACGTGAGAAATACCTGTCGTACCTAGTTTTTCATTACGCGAACCGACTTTGTAAGTAAGCTGGTGATAAATCAAAGGTGCAATATGTCTTTCCATGGTCAGTACTGTTAAACCGTTAGCTAATTTGTGTCTGTAAACTTTTCCTTCTTCGTATTTGTTTGTTTCCGCAGTTAAACCCACAGACAGGAAGAGAAATAAAAATGAAAACAAAATTGTTCCGGTAGTAATTCGTTTGAATATCATTTTAATTGCCTATTGAATAATTGGTTATTATAATTATGAATTTTTTGGAATACTTGGATCATCGTCAAAATCTTTTATGGCAAGAACAGCTATAAATCCGTACATGCCCGTAAGTAAAACTAAAACGGAAAAATATCCCATTTTTTTTGTTGCTACGTTTTTCTTCCTTAGATAAAAAACGGTTATGATTAGAAATACAACCGATAGAAATAAGCAGCGTAGATCGGAGAACTTGAAATAGAAATTAATAAATGGAGTTGTGTCTTTTTCGATTGCTATAGTAAACGGAAAAATATATGCTGATACTATACCGGCTGTACTTGATTCTTTTCCCGGCCATCTTTCGCTGTATCTATCAACAACTTGATAATTCCTATCGGTAACAACGGTATTGAATCCGCTTTCTTTATTAACCACTAATATTCTATAAAGAAGGTCGCCTCTAACCTGCAAAGTATTTTCTTGATGATCATAATCTTTAACGGGAAGTTGAATCAACCTATAATTATCGTACGAAATAAAATAAGCTTCGTTCTTGTCGGTTATAATTAGTCCATAGAATTCACGCAGTTCAAATTCTACTGCTGATATAAATACTATACCAAGACTCGAAGGTATTCCCGTATTTTTACAAAAAGGTTTTCCCTTCACCATTTTTATATGAAAGACTTTATTGCTGTTATCAATAACAAAGTAACCTTCATCAAACGGTTTTTTTGTTGTTGGATTTCCGTAAATGCCTTTAGATGGAAAACTAAATCCTTCCTTCTGAAGAGCACTAGTGAATAATTGACTTTTTTCTTCGTTCACTTCATTTGTTATAGAAGTGACGAACTCCATTCTTTTACCTATTCTAAAATAATCTGGAGAAAGTTCGAGACGTACTCTTCCCGAAGCGGATTCAAACAACGGAAATAACTGCAGCGGTCTTGAATTGATCATTATAGGATTTACTCTTAGGGTAACATTATTCAGATTAATTTCTCTAGGAACAATGGAGTGTCCGTCAATCGTGTCGGGTAATTTTCCCATAAGCATAAGTTGTCTAAAATTTACAAACGGTATCAATTCTTCAAACTCATCTCTGCTAAATTGTTTCCCTTTTATATCGGTATAATTAACACCGCGTACATCAGATTTGAGCAGGACAAAACTTTTCTTAATTGGACTGTAATAGACACTGGTTCTATTTATTTCATGCTTATTTGCTTTCCAATAAAAATCGGGTATAAAAATAGACGCAGCCAATACTATAATAAGCATCAAAATTATTCGGATTATATTTATTCGCTTTAACATATTCCTCTCTTAAAATTATATGCGGATAGAAAAATAATTGAACTACAAAAGCCGGTTAGTAAAACAAAATACCACGCCGAAAACGCATACTTTCCAAAACCATCTCCGGCATAGAACAGACTAATTATTCCTACAGCCACTAAAATTGAAATTGTTCTCTTTACCCAGTTTGGTTCAATAAAAATTGTAACCAACCATATGTAAGTACAAATGCCTCCTACGTACCATGGTAAAGTTGTAATCAACATACTTTCGAAAAATTCTCTTGGTAAAAATTTGATGCATATTATAGAAAGCAGTGCAGCATCAAACAAAAAAATTGTAATAAGGAGTAAAACCCCAACACTTACCATTTGGAACATTAGTTTGTTTTCCTTTACGGGTAGGTGAAAGGTTAATTTCAATCTTGTTTGATTTATTTCCGGAAAGAGTTGAAATACGCCTAATATCAGTCCGGTAAAAAGCAAGATATATTCAATATTCGAATAGAAAACTATCTCGTATGCTTGAAACTGACCGACTACAACATTTGCACTGTAAACTTTAAACGTATTTAATAAATCAAAATAAATATTCATTACAACTAAAAAATTTAATATAGCCAGACCAGTAAAGACCCATCTGATCTTGAGCCATTCTTTGAACACTAATGATTTGAACATAATTTTATCCTCAATATTTTCCTGTTATACCAATAAATGCATCCTCCAGCGACATTGCTTCTTGATGGAGATTGGTGAAATTAATTCCCTTGCTTACTAAATGGCTTTCTACTTCTTCTTTCTTCGCAAACGTATATATCGCCGCTTTGTTTTTTATTACTTCCGAGTTTTTGATTACATCATCTTTTTCCAATTTAAGATCCGGAATAGACGATTCGAACCTAAACTGTTTGAAGTTTGCCAAAAAATCTTTAATTGGCATCGTACAAAGAACAGATCTATAATCTAGTATTACACATTCATCAAGAAAATTTTCTAAATCTTGAATAATATGAGAAGTAATAAAGATTGTTTTGTTTTCCGCCTTTGCATATTCAGTCAAATAATCAATGAACAATCTTCTATATCCGGCATCCAATCCCATTGAATAATCATCAAGTATTAAAAGATCGGGATCTTGCGCTAATATTAATCCCAGAGCCACTTGCGACCTTTGTCCGCACGACATCTTGGAAAGTTTTTGATCTTCGGTAACTGCTAACTTCGACATTAACTCATAGTACGGCTCTTTTTTCCACCGCGGATAGAATGCAGAATAAAATTTTTCTATCTGTTTGATATTCATGTAACTGTATTGAATGTGTCCTTCAATAAGAAAGCCGACTCGGGCTTTTGTTGTAGGAGAAAGATTATAAGAATCTTCTCCAAACATTAAACACTTACCGGATTTAGGTCGTAAAAAACCGTTCAGTATATTAATAGTAGTAGTTTTTCCTGTTCCGTTTTTGCCGAGCAATCCAAAAATTGAACCTTCGCGGATATTAAAGCTTAGATTTTCAAAGACTAACTTCTTACCGTAATAATGAGTTAGATTTTTTATTTCAACTACATTTCCCAATTTATATCTCCTAAAATGTATTAGTTACCCACCTATTGTTATCACTTGTTTGAAACAGTGGTGGAATGAAAAAAATCTTTATGATTATGAACTAAGAAAATGGGGGAATATTATTCCCCCAAAGCTTATTTAACTAAGATCATTTTTTTGCTGATAATAGAATTGTTGACTGAGATAGAATAAATATATGCACCACTGGCAAGACTGCTTGCATTAAATTCAATTTCGTGGTTGCCTGGATTTTGAGATTCATTTACCAACGTTTTAACTACTCGGCCCAGAACATCATATATATTCAGCTTAACAAATCCGGGTTTATTTAATGTGTAATTTATTTTGGTTGTAGGATTAAACGGATTAGGATAATTCTGTTTTAATTCAAACACAGCCGGCAATTCATTTCCATTCTCTTTAACACCAACAACAGTTGGTGAGTTAGTATAGATTGAACCAGAAGCACCGCAGACAAAAACAGCTCCAGATAGCGCAACTGCAATATCATTATAATTCACACTGGTTGTATCGAAGACGCTGTAATCAACTTTATTAATCCATGACTGACCGTTATCAGCACTTTGTAAAATACCAATACTTTTAGGCGAGTTTGATTTGGTACCCAAAGCCCAGGTGCCATTATTTGAAAAAACAACTTCGGCTAATGATTGATCTATAGTTGTATTAATATAATTCCATGTTACACCGCCATCGGTTGTTTTTAATGTAACTTTATTTCCAACTGCAATGGCATCATTTGCATTAAAGAAAGCAATCCCAGATAAGTTATTAGTAGCAGAGGCGGCGGGTACTCCGCTAATTGTTGATGCCGCCCAGGTGGTACCGCCGTTTTTTGTATATACTGCTTTCATCTTATCACCTACAGCAGCACCAACTTGTGTATTATAGAATGCTACTGCACGTAAAGACGCCAAGACAATGCTCTTAGTTGTTGTTAATGAAGCGCCACCATTTGCCGTTTTATAAATAACATCAACATTACTCGCCGCTTGACCTACAATAAATCCGTCATTACTGCTGGTAAATGTAATGCCGCTATTTGATGAAGTTGCAGCAATCGAATCATTTTTAACTGCATTCCATGTTTTTCCACCATCTGTAGTTTTAGCAATCATACTATATGAATTTGCGGAATAACCAATATTTTGATCTACGAAATAAAGTCCGTTGATATTTGCACCTACATTATTGACAATCTGAAATGAGGCTTTCCAGTTATTTCCACCATCGGTAGTTTTCAATATCAAACCCTTTTGTCCGCCTGCATAAATAACATTATCGTTGACAGCAAAAAGTGTACTAAGTGTTATAGCCGGAATTGGAGTAATCAATTGCCAGGTAGTACCCAAATCAGGAGATTTAAATATTGCGTTTGAAGATACAGCAATGATATTGTTTCCAAATACAAATAGTCTAACTATTTGTACAGCGCCCGGTATATTCATTGGGGTCCAATTAACTCCTCCATCTGTAGTTTTTAAAAAGTTAGAAGATTTTGTTGCACCACCAGCAGCGAAACCATTATTAACATCAGTAAAACAAAAATCATAAACATATTCGTAGGTTAAATTTGACGTACTTTGAGCTTGATATGTCCAGTTAACGCCACCATCGGTTGTTCTAAGTAAAATTGTTGGTTGTAATCCTAAAGCTGTAGTTCCCCAGCCACCAGCTACAGCAACATCAGCAGATAACATGCGGATGCCTCTTAAATCTCCTCTTGAATAAACTACACCTCCTGAATAAGTATAATTTCCTTTTGTCCATGTAGTTCCATTTTTTGTATAATAAAGACCTGCTGTTCCGGCAGCAATACCTGCAGTGGCACTATAGAAGTCAATGCATTGCAAAACTCCGCTCGTCAGGCTTAGTCCAACAGTCCATGTTGTTCCTCCGTCTGTTGTCTGCAGAATTTTGGAGGCGGAAGAAGTTGCAGATAAAAACCATCCTTTTTGTTCATCGGAAAAATAAATTCCGTAATAAGTTGGTGAAGTTAGAACACCAGTAACATTAACTGAAGTATAAGTCGCGAAACCATCCGTTGACTTGTATATTTTAGTTGCACTTCCAATAAAGCCGGTATTGGAATTTAGAAAATAAATGGTTTTAAGATCCTCGGTAATTGTTGAATTGATACTTATCCAATTTTTTCCACCATCTGTAGTTTTCCTAATAAAGCCCTTAGCGCCAACAATCCATCCAACATTAGCATCAAAAAAATAAGAATCAGAAATACTTGTTGATAACGATGCTGCAGTAACCTGTTTCCAATTTTGTGCGATAACAGATGTTGCAAGTATTAAAACCATAAGCGAAGTTAAAATGTACTTATTCTTCATAATGAACCTCTTTTAAATGTGAGCATTCTATTAAAATGTTTTCAATTCTATTGAAATATTTCCTTTTAAATAATTTCTATAAAGGTTTGTAGAACTGCCCGGTGATAAAGTAATATACTGGATATTTGCATTCACATTAATCATGTCGAATAAAGGAAACCCTATTCCGCCGGTAACTTTATATGCTGTACAGTTTCCAGCCCCATTTAAAATATCATGTTCTATTTTACCGTAATTAAATCCTAACCGTAGAAAAATATTTTCGTGTAAATTGTATTCAAGGCCTGCTCTTACAAGATGATCGCCGGATGTAAATTTGCTAAATGCATTATCAATATATTTTGAAGAGTCAACATTAGCTGATGAATATTCATATTCCAGTCCGACTAAAAGAGATGAAGAAATTTTATAAGTCGAACCGATTCCGCCGACTATTCTTTTAATCTTCCATTCCCAAATTAGAAGGTCGGATAAAGAAGCTTTTGACCAACTGTTATCGTTATAATATGCAGAGTAAAGACCTAAAAGGAAATTCTCATTAACATGATACTGCCCTTTAAACTGAATATCTAAATATTCGAAAGCCGAATATCCGTCTTCAACATCTGCAATACTCTTATAAGGTTTTAACACTTTAGTATTTGCGGGGTTATAATTGCATTGTAAAGAGAGGTATGTTTTTTCTCCATCATCCCAGTATAATTGTGTCCCGACGGTGAATCCTTGTTTTTGGATTTTATCTGTTACACTGGATGCTCTTGATGATACATAGTACGTATCACCTCTATAGTTTTTAACCTCAGCATCCATTAAGTTAACGTCTGCACCTTCAATAGCTTCTTGGGAATCGGTATATTTTATACTTGCACCAAGCATAAAATTTTCCGTGATGTTATACGCTAAACCAAAATTCGTTCGGAGATCTCTGTAAATAGTTTTTGCATAAACGTATCTTTCTTTCAGACCATTTATTACTTCATAATAAATTGAACCGCCGCAATAGAGACCGGGAACGATAGGCCAACTGTACATTAGTTGAACTTGGGGACCGGTATACCAGAAGTTCCCTGAGGTTGTATCAGTAATGTAGAATGCCTCACCGGAATAAGTATCTTTTTTAAGTGTTCTATTATAGTTCCTTCTGTTCTCATAGTTATAAGAAGTAAACCCGTAGAAAGTACCCAGTTCGCCTAAGTTTTTTATTCCTGTAAAAGCGGCGACGGCATCCAAAGTTCCTTCAGAATCATATTTGCGATGATAATCTCCCCAACTGTTACCCATAGATGGAGATATTCTTAAGTAAGTTTCTTTTTCATTAATGAATAACCATGCAGGATTGCCGCTTAAATCGTAAGGTATTAAATGATTGTCTTTGTCGAGAATAGAATATGTCAATCCACCCATTGCCTGGGTACGGTTTTTCTGTGCAAAGAAACTTCCCGAAGAAAGAACAACAAGTAGAATTGGTATGAATATTTTTTTTAACATTATTGACCTCAAAAGTCGCAAACCTTCATAAATTGATATTTTACTTTTTTAAGTTGAATATTCAACATCTGATAAAATCCTTTATTGTCTTCCCGGAGTTGGAACAGGAATTATTTCGAAATCAAGTGTGGAATTATTTGTATCTACGCCCAGCTCTCTTCTCTGCATAGATTTTCCACTATATTTTGATGGGGCAACAACAAAGCCTTTGTCTATCCTTGGATCTGCAGTTTTTCTAATTGTTGCACTACCACGATACTCAACTGCATCAATGACTGTACTAATATTAATTCCATCTTCCCAATTAGAATCTACACCTGATGACAACATAATTACATCGCTGTTTAAACCGACTAAAAATTCCGTACGATTATCGGATCTTAAATTAATAAGGTTTGGAACTTTGGGATTATCGAAATCCGCAGTTGAATATTGATTATAGAATTCCCAATCCGCGTGTGATAAATCTATACTTGAAGAAACTGTTTTTCTATGGTCCACTGCAGTAACGGCCAACACTTTAAATGTACCCGGCAGAAACGGGTAGTTTTTTTCACCGGGATTTCCGGGGAATTTATAAGCATAAGTAACACCGTCAATATCACCATCATCACCTTCATCTGCACCTGCACCTTTTCCGGCACTATTTCCGGAAACGCGCATTATCATCATTCCATCAAGGTATTTCACTTCGTCACTATAATTATATAGTTCAAAGAATATATCGTAAAAGAAAAAAACACTATTAACAGGCCCGCAAGAATAAATTTCATTAATAGCAATTCCTGTATTTGCAATTTGTGCCGCCTTAATAGTGTCAACAACAACATTACCTGAAGTAACTACTTGATCTGTAAGATTACCTACCAATAAAACGTTTGGAATTGAGGGGTGAGATTTTCTAATACTAATACTATAAGTTGAAGAAGGAATTCCACTCATAGTTAAAATACCATTTTCATCCGTGTATTTAACCATTAGTCCATATTCTGAAGACAAAATTACTTTCGCATTTTTAAGAGGGGCATATTGCGGAATCTGGCTTCCCATAGATGTATCACCAATAGCAACAATTTTCAGAACTGCATATCCTTCCTGAACTACAGGCGGACTTTCATTACAGCTGTTTAGTAATAATAGAAAAAGTGGAACTGCAAATAATTTGTATTTTTTCATAGCATGCCTCATTTCTTAAATAAATTATCTAGTGCCATACTAAATTCTAAACCGTAGAATAGATCCGGATTTCGTTGCTCTGACGATTGAACGGTCGGGGAAGAATAATATTTCCGGATTGCTGCATTATCTAAAAAATTATTAACATAGAACGAAACCTCGGCACCGTTGAATAACGATTTACTCATATTAAAATTAAGCAGCCATTTATTGGGCTTGGTTTTTAACTCCTGGGAAAAAAGATAATTTGCAATGTCCGATGTACCTGCTATATTAAAATCAATCGGACTTTGATCCAAAGTTTTTGAGCGTTCAAGAACAACCTGCTCTGCGCGCAAAGTAATCCATAAACCTAATGCAGGAACAGTATATCTAATAGAATAATTAATTTGCAGACGGTCTCTCCAGCTTTCTCCTCTTGGGTAAGTCCAACCAATTAATGTATCTGTACCGGCAATTGGAACTTTATAATTTGGATATTGACCTAAACTTGCATTTGGAGTGCTGGAATAACTAACCCCAACACCTGGAGTTTTTATAAATGAATATGAACCGGTTACAGTAAAATCCATATTCAGTTCTTTAATCTTAGAAGTTCTAATTGAAAATTCTAAACCTTTGGTTTCAGTTAAACCAAGATTAGAATACAGTGAATAGAAATCCACGTAATAAACTTTAGTCTTTCCGTTGACCGCAGCTGTTTGAAATACGGGGATGGAATTTGAGTTTGTGTTTCCCGTTCTGCGTTTGAAATAACCGGTTAATGTTACGCCAATTGAATTAACAAACTTGTGATCGTATGAGATTTCATATAGAGCTTCTTTATATCCTTTTAGGTTCGGTTGATTGAGGTCGGGATTTATATAATAATTTTTTCCGTCTACCGGGTTTCTCCACATTATAACATCATCTTTCGGATAGAGCATACTCATTGGAGGAGATTTGGAAGATGTTCCTGCGCTTAAACGGAGCTGGTTATTTTTTGATAGATAAATCATCAAGTTAAATCTTGGATTAAAAAACGAACCCTGGTGAGATTCTACAATATCTCCGTCACCCCATAAACCCGAAAGGTTGAATTTTTCCGGTCTATACATTTCATACCTAAATCCAAACATCAAGTTGAAGTCAAATATAAAATGGGAAGTAATTTTATCTTCAAAGTAAGTACCTAACAATAACTGCCCGGGAATATCATCGAACTTTTGTGAACGGTTACCTGAGGCAACGCCATAATAATTCAAAAGAGAATCAATAATTAATCCTTCACCGGTATTTGCATTATACTGAGGTTCAATTCCAAATAATAATTTATGTATTACGTCCCCTGTATATAAAACAGTGTTATACTCAAGTCTGCCGCCAAGTGTCCATTCCAATCCTTTTGTCTCAACTCTTCCTATATAATTTGAAGCTGTATCGCCGGATGGAAGAATAACATAACCGGAAACCAATCTGGATTTCATAGAATTTTCTCTTCGCATAGTAACAAATAAATTGTAATCCCATGACGAGATACCGGTTTCGGGTTTGTAAGTGCCCCATGTTGAAAGTGATAATGTATAACCGCGGTTATAGTTTTTTGTTTGTTGAAAATCTCCTTCCGGTTCTTCTTCATCTAAAACACGCTGGTATAAAATTTTTGAATTTGAAGTGAGCGAATTTTCAAAAAGACTTTTGGAAAAAATCAATTGACCCGTTAATCTCAAATACTCGTCTCCGGTTAACCGGACATCTCTTTCACTCTGAGCAGCATTCAAATTATAATTTAACGAACCGCCTGCAAAATCAATACCTCCTTCAAAATTCCCTTCGCGTACATCGGGATTGTTCTTAAATTTAAATCTGTTCGGCATAATACCCGTTTTTGATTTGATGCTAATAACACCGGAAGTTGCATCGCCGTATTTTACCGATGCAAGCCCGGTAGTAATTTCTATATTATTAATATTATCCGCAGGAATTGTTCTTAGATCTACGCCGCCCCTCATATTAGAATTACCGAGTGTAGCATTAGATGCGCGTTCGTATTGCAGATTGGCATTATTAGAAACCGGTGTTCCATCAACAACAACTAATGTTCCTATTGCACTGAGAGGATCGGTTTCCGTTCCCCGTAAATAGACTTGTGTGGTTTTTCCTAAACCGGGGTTACCAGTCTTTTGAACACCGGGGACCAAATCCAGAACATCTTTAACGCTTGATGCCTGAAAGTGTTCAATTTCTCCACCTGTAATTGTGGTTTTGGTTCCAACTTCTGTAGGCAGTAAGTCGGTTGTACCAATTACCTCAATCCCACCTATTTGAAATGTGGTCTGCTTCATATTAAAATTCAGTTCAATTAAAATACCGGCACTAATTTTTATCTTACGGATTATTTTTTCATATCCCATGCAGGAAACTTCCAGAGTATATTCCCCAGGTTTAATTTTTTTAATAACGTAATTCCCTTTAAAATCGGTAGCACTGCCAATTCCCAATTCTTTAACTAAAACATTTACGCTGAAAAGTTTTACTCCATTTTCGTCCGTAACAGTACCTTTTATTCCTCCAGTGGTCTCGTCTATTCTTGTTTGCTTTGCAAGGGCTATTTCACCTGGCTCAAATTCATAATAGCTAATGTTGTATTTCTTGAGAAGCTCATCTAATATCTCATCGAGCGGTAGATCTTCAGCATCAATTGTTATTCCGTGAATATTCAACAAACGGTCATCATAAATAAAATTGATCTTGTTCTTGACGGCTATCTCCCGGATGATATCGGAGAGATTTGCATTAGTATATTTGACCGTAACAACCGTATTCAACGCGGTTCTAATTCCTTTGTTCAGAACTTTCTCAACAGATTGATTATCAAAGATCAATTCTTCATCATCTTCAGGTGTAAGATTGACTTTCCCGTTTTCTGTCATACTTTGAAGTCTGGCAGGCAAAATGCTGTATGATAAAAAGATTAGAAGCACTAAATATTTTGCGGACGATTGCATAAGATTTCCTTAAACTAAAAATTTCTGTTTTGTATTTTATCTACAATAATATTTCCTTTGTTATACTTAATCTTAATATCCAATGTTAAACTGATAATGGAGAGAATATTGTTTATCGAATCGCTGTTAAAAACTCCGGTGATGGTTTTATCTTTTAGAGAGTCTGCGGTGAAAGTTACATTAACATTATAGTACCGTTCGATTTCTTCCATTACTTCTTTCAACGGTGTGCGCATAAACGAGAATTTATCTTTTCTCCATGCTAGATAATGTTGAAGATTAGCTTTTTGAAGAGGTGAGAAGCCTTTTTGCTCATTATATGAAATGAGGTCTCCTTTTTTAAGTTGATATACTTCTTCAAGTTTAGGATTATAAGTATCAACTACACCTTTAACAACAACAACGCTTATTGATTCGTCTCGGTTTTTAATATTAAACTCGGTTCCTCTTACAACTGTTACGGTACTTCCGCTTTTCACGCTAAACGGTCTTTGTTTATCCGGAGTAACAGAAAAATATGCTTCACCTTCCAGTTCGACATTTCTTTCTGAATCATCGAAAAATTCCGGGTATGTTAGTTTACTAAGTGTGTTCAAATGAACTTTTGAACCATCTGAAAGTGTGAGTGATACTTTTTCACCTTTTCTTGTTTTAACTTCAATAATGTTTGATACATGACGTTGTGCTTGTGAGATTATTCTCGCTTGCTGAAATTCACTACTATATGTCCACAATCCAACTGTTACCATAATTAACAGAATAGCAGCAGCCCTAAACATTCCGCTTGAGAAAATGATTTTTAAATAATCGGTCTGATATCCATCCAATTGATAGATTATCGGTTCGTTATTTATCACTTTTCTATTTTCGATTTTTGGGCGGCTTATTATATCGTTTTGCTGTCTTGCATAAACAGCGTTCGATATTTTTTCCCACTGAATTTCCGGATTGGGTGCAGGCGGGTATTCGGACGAACCGATTTTATCCCATAACAAAGCGATAGCACTAAAATCTTCTCTGTTCTTGTCTGATTCTGAGAGCCAGTCTTCAAAGAATTCTTTTTCTTCGGGACTAACATCGTCATTCAGCACACGGACGATAAATTGGTAATCAACATGTTTAGGAAATTTTTTCATAGCAAATTATTTTTCTACTACTAATACACATCCGGCAGAAAAAAGTACTATGCGTTCAGGTAAAATTTAATCTAAATGGTTTTTTAGGCGTTTTCTAAGGACGGCGAGAGCTTTGTTCATTTGATTTTTCACGGTTTGCAACGATACATTCATTATTTCAGAGATTTCAGAATAATCAAAACCGGAAATCCTGCTTAAAAGAAATGTTGCTTTACATCGTTCGGGAAGAGTGTTAATAGCTTTTTGAAAATCATCCATAAAGAAAGTTAGATCAATTTCATTTTGAGGATTGTTAAGAAGAGATAAAAAATTTTCTTCGTCACCAATAAATTTAAAAGGTGGTTTTCTATTTATATGATTAATCGCCAGGTTCCTAGCTATTTTATATAAATAAGATTTGCATAATTTATCTACATCAAGATTATCAATTGATAACCAAAATTTAATAAATGTCTCTTGAACCAGGTCTTCGGCAAGAGCCCGATCGCCAGTATATCTAAATAAGAAGCGAAATATTTCCGGCTGCATTAAATAAAAAAATTCTTTTAATGCTTGCTCATCCTTTTCTTTAATTAAAGGATATAGCTCTGAAATTTTTTTCTGGTTTACAGGCATCATCGCAAATTTTAACGACGAAAATTAAGAATTGGATTATTCTTAAAAAATAAAATCTCAACAAAAGAAAAAATTTATTTTTTAATAACGGACTTGGAGTCTAATATTGATTTTTTCCCGGCGGGAATATCTGCCCGGATTATTAACCCGGGCATTTGAAAAATGTCATTGCATACCTGCTGCGTGAATTGCATTAAAGAGAAGTTTGAATGTCCCGAATGTTTGATGACGATTCTGAACTTTGAAACCAAATAAAATTACATGACCGTTTTTTTGTTTTACATCTACAACTGCGTTACGTTTAAATAAATAATCTTCTCCTAATAAAAAACCGGACTTTAATAAATTACTAGCCGGATATCGAACAATAACACTCCTATCGAACTGACCGTATGGTGTGGAGGTAGCAAAAGCCATATTATCACTTAGATAACCGATTGATTCTCTATCCATTCCGTAACCAATTGGATTTGTATTATCTACATTTATTCTAATTAAAGAACCGGGGCAATAAAAATCATCACTCTTAACATTTTTCATAACATTCGCTACTTTCAATCCTAAGTCATCAATTGCAAAGTTACATGCTTGACCAAGAGTTATTACATAGCCACCATCTTTTTCAATAAATGTTTTTAGATTTTCTACACCGTCTTTTTCAATTCCCCCTTCATATTCAGGTGGTTTCGGTCTTGAAAAACGTGCATTCTCGCCGCTTGGTTTACCGGCTTTAATTATGTCACCGGACATATCAGGAAATATGATAACGTCAAAATTGTCTTTCAATTTTTTATTCTTGAAATCCTTGTTCACAATAGATGAAAATTCAAACTGATAATTTTCCAAAAGTAATCTTGTCCATCCTTCATCCATGCTTGCGGAAAAAGATTTATACAATCCAACGCGGACTTTCTTTAATTCTTTCAATTTTGATTTGTCGGTTATGTTAATACCGGCTAGTTTTAAATGAAGTTCTTTTGCCAAATTATCTATTATTTTTTTTGATTTTTCATTTACCGGAACAAAAACAGAACCTTCATCAAACTGATTTGATCCTACGGAAATTTTTTCGATGTTCCAATTAACTTCAATCTTTTCTTTTTGAAGTCTGTTAATAAAAGTTGAATTGACATTTAATCCTGCCGATGAGACAAAGTAATTCCCATCAGCAGGTATCATTGCAGTTTGATATAAAGGATCATTTATAATTTTAGCATCAATTTGGGCCGGTTCGTTTATCGTAAAGAACTTTACACCCATTTGATATGGAAGCGTCCATCCGGCAACATCGTAAGGACGTAACGGGATTTCGCTTCTTGATCTTCTAAGGTCTGGATAAGTTTGTTCTTCAAAAAGATCTTTAACATATCTTCCATTCGGCTGTGCTAAAAATATTATATAACTATTTTTCGGATAAACTGTGTTGCCGACTTTAAATTCTTTTTCAGAAAATTGTACTTCAACTCCCCCCATTTGAAGTTTTTCAATCATTAATGAAGTAGTAACAGGGTCTTTTTGATCTCTCGGAACTATATATGCGTAAGGATTTCCTTCTCTTCCTTTTTCTATTGCTTCCTTGCACATTGTATAATAGGTTTTCAGTAGTCCTTCCTTGAACATAGCTGATGTTTCAAGTAAACTGTAAGTAAGACCAAGTTCATAATCAACTATATCACGCAAACGCCACCAACCGCCGCGCCATGGTGCAGGATAATTTGTTCGGATATCATAAGTAGTAATTTCCTGGGTCGCTTTTACTTCGGAAGAATCAATAAAGATCGGGCTTGCAATATTACAGCTGGCCATTTCAGACAGCATTCCGATTTGATTATGCCATAGAGAATTTTCCGTGGCACCTTCCCAATAAGCATCATATAATGCTTGATCAATCACACCGGTAAAATTTTTCTTTTGAAGATCCAGTGCACTTAATCCGCCAATAACTTTTTGCCATCTCCAAATAAGCGGATTCACATTTGGATTGATCGGATCTTTGTAAGGAACAACAAATAATCTTGCACCATTGCTTCCCATCTGATGTTCATCTAACCATATTTGCGGAAACCATTCGTGGAATGCAATCTTAACAACATTTTGTGTTTCCTTTAGATTGAACATAAACCAATCTCTGTTGTTATCATGCCCAGCATAAGGATGGTATAGGTACGGCATCGAAGCTCCGTCATATTCAGTATTTAAATATTTATTGTACCAATCAACTACCATCGTTGTACCATCCGGATTAATGGACGGCATAATTATAAAGATAACATCATTAAGAGCTTTGTTGGATTTTTCCGGAGCGCTTCCATTTGCGAGTGTGTAAGCAAATTCCATAGACATTTGTGAAGATGCAATCTCCGTTGAGTGAATGTTACATGTAACAAGCACAACAACTTTCCCGTCCTTGGTTAATTGCATTGCTTCAGCATCATTTATTTTACGTGGATCTGAAAGCTGCTGAATTATTTTTTTGTATTTATCAATTGACTTTAAGTTCTCAGGCGAGCTGATTATCGCCATGAACATTTCTTTACCAAGAGTAGTTTTACCAATAGCTTGATAAAGAATCTTATCGGAGTTTTCTGAAAGATGCTTAAAATATTTTGTGATCGTTGCATAATCAGCAATTTTATAATCAGTACCGACTTTGTAACCCAAAAATTCTTCCGGCGTTTTTAAATTCTGTCCGGCTATAAATGAGAAAGAAACAAGCAATAATACTGATACGAACGTTCGCATTATTCCTCCGTTTATTTATTTAACTGAGAATTTATATATAGTAGTTTGCCTATACGGTTCTGTTTTACTTTCTTTCAATACGGTAGAAGGCCAGTCCGGTTTGTTTGGCGAATCCGGGAAATGCTGGGCTTCCAAACATAATCCGGTTCTATATTGGTACATAACTCCATTTTTACCTTTTACTTTACCATCAAGAAAATTCCCGCAATAGAATTGAATGCCGGGCTGATTTGTAAACACTTCCATAAATCTTCCGGAAGTTGGTTCATACACAGATGCAATCATGGGCTGAAGTTCTTGATGTTTATTCAAAACCCAATTATGATCATAACCAAGACCAAATTTTAATTGCTCATAATTTTCATTTATACGTCCGCCAACCTTTGTTGGTTTGCGGAAATCCATCGGAGTATTTGTTACTTCTGCAAACTTTCCGGTTGGAATTAATCCTTTATCTACAGGAGTAAATTTATCGGCATCAATCATTAACTCATGATCAAGAATGGTTTTATTTGGATCACCGGTTAAATTAAAGTATGAATGATGCGTAGGATTTATAATTGTATTTTTGTCCGACCATGCCGAATAATTAATTGTAAGCTCATTTTCATTATTAAGATTATAACTAACTGTTAATTCTACAGTGCCCGGATACCCTTCCTCTCCATCCTTACTAATATATTTCATTGTTATAGCTGAAAAACCATTTAAATATTTGGTGTCAATAACTTCCCAAACTTTTTTGTTAAATCCAATTGTTCCGCCATGAAGATGATTCTCTCCGTTGTTAATAGAAAGCTGATATTCTTTTCCATCCAACTTGAATTTACCTTTTCCGATTCTGTTTCCATATCTGCCTACAATCGCACCGAAATAAGATTTATCCGCTTCATATCCTTCGATATTATCATAACCTAAAACGACATCTTCAAATTTTCCGTTTCTATCCGGTGCCGTTAAAGAGACTATTGTTGCGCCGTAATTAGTAATTCTTACTGTCATACCGTTATTATTTGTCAAAGTATAAATATCAACATCTTGCCCGTCAGCTGTTTTACCAAAGGATTCTTTCTTCACTTCCATTTCAGTTTTTGTCTCCTTGTTCTTGCACGAAATTAAGATAAGATTAACTAATAGAAATAAACTAAGTAAAGCATATTTCGTAAATGTTTTTGAATATGTTTTCATAATTATCCCTCGCCATTTTATTTATTAATAAGATTTTTTTCATTTAGAATATTCATTTTTGCTGCGTGATTTTTTAAAATATTAATTGTTGTAAAATCAGTATCATAGACAGAATTTATTCCTTGCGGTTCGTGAGGCGGATCTCCCGTAAAAGGATCTCCTATGCGCCAAAAATTATCTTCATTCTTTCCGCGTCCCTCTCCGGTCCATGCCCAAAAATTTGTCCCGGCAATAGGAGCTCCGGCTGTAGCGCTATCATAAACAACAGATAATAATTTTTCGTAATATTTATCTCTTGCAGTAGTCAGTGTACCGGAATTATAATTTTCATTATCGCGGGGCAGTCCGAATTCTTCAAGAACAATTGGTTTATTCAATTTTCTTGAAAGAATCATATGCTGGTTAAAATATTCAATTGCGTTTTTTTCTGCTGCGGTATAAGTCTCATCAATTTTCTTTGCATCAAACCAATTCCAATTTTTTGCCCAGAGATGAAATGTTGAATAATCAATGTAATTACTTTCATGCGCTTTCAGAAAAATATCTTCTTTAAGTAAACTTCCTATAACTCCTTCGCTTCCGGTTGTAACTAAATGATTGGGATCTATGGAATGAATATACTTTGCCGTTTCATCTATCCATTTATAATAATTATCAAGATTGGAAAATCCATTATCTAAACTTCCTGCTCGAGGTTCATTTGCTAATTCCCATGCCATAATTGTAGGGTCATCAAAATAAAATTGATCTGTGTATGAATTTTCTCTGGTAACAATTTTTTTAATGTACTGTCTAAAATATTCGTTGGCTTTTTCATTCTTATAAAAAGAAGCTGTGTAATCCATGAATGCAGTCCAGCCCTGCGTAGAATCATAAGGGTCAATTACTTTCCCAATATTAAACCATTTGTTATAGACCGCCATTCCGCCTGACCATTCCCAATAATTATTTAAATAGATAACAGCGTGCATATCCCGCTTCTTCATTTCTGAAATTAAAAAATCTAATCCGTCTAAAAGATCCTCATTAAAAATATTCGGTTCATTTTGAATTGCAGGCTTTAGAGATTTTTGAATATATGAATCTTCGGAGGCTGCTAGGATTCTTAAATTGGTTATACCGATTGATTGAAGATTATCCAGCTCTCTTATTAATCTTTCCCTATTTCCAGGATTTGTTTGTGAGCCAAGATAAAATCCGTACCAAAAATTTGTGCCGGTAAAATAATATGGCATGCCGTTAAGTTCTAAGTGGGTATTATTTACTTTTATGAAACTATTATTTTCCTTTATCAACATTGATGAACAACCTTGAAAAAGTATAAAGAAGATTAGTGCTGAAAACAATTCTTTTTTCAACATGTAAGTTTTTGGGTTATGCTGACAAAAAATCCATGACAAAATAATGATTTAATTAAAAACAGCTATGCATTTTTCCGATTTATTTTCTTTTGATTATCTTTAATCCTAATAAAACTTCAAAATTAAATGGACACGAAAAGCAGACTTTTGCTGATCATATCATCAATAATATTGTGTTTTCTCTTTCTATTAATACAGATACTTAATATCCAGCCAATCATAACTTACTCAATCATTTATATATCTTCCTCCATAATTTTTATTTTCTTCAGCTGGTTGATCCTTAAAAACGAAATCCCGCTTCGTTATGTAATTGGACTGATTGCACTTGGAATTTTGCTTAGAGTAAGTTTTATTTCGGTTAATCCAATTGGTTCCGATGATTATTATAGATACATGTGGGATGCTAAGGTTCAAGCAAACGGTATCAATCCTTATCTTTATTTACCAAATGATCCGGCTTTACTAAACCTTCATTCAGAAATTATTCCTAAGCTAATTAACAATCCTGAACTAAAAACAATTTATTTCCCTTTGAGTCAATGGCTGTTCTATGCAGGATACTCATTAAGTGGAGAATCTGTCTGGGGATATAAATTATTACTGTTCGTTTTTGAATTGATGACTTTATTAGCATTATTTCTTTTAATAAAGAAAAGGAATCTTCCGGAAAAATATATTTTATTATATGCGTTATGCCCTCTGCCGATAATTCAATTTTCTCTAGATGCTCATCTTGACGGATTTGGATTACCTCTTCTTATTCTTGCTTTATTTTTTTATGTGGATAATAAAAAAATACTCTCGTTGATTTTTCTTGGATTATCTTTTTCGATAAAACCAGTAGGATTTCTTTTTCTTCTTATTCTTTTTTTCTACGAAAAGAAATTAACTGACAAGATCAAAATTGTTTTTATCCCTGCAATAGCTTTTGGTCTTCAATTTTTACCATATATATTTTCTTCTAATCCGTTTGAAGCATTTTTCATTTACGCCAAGCATTGGACATTCAACGGTATTGTATTTAACATTATTAATTCGTCTATTCAGAACAATCAGACGGCTAGAATAATTTGCGGAATACTTTTAGTTATTTGTTTTCTTCCGTTTATTTTTAATAAAATAGATTTGTTGCATAAATATTATTACTCTGTATTACTTCTTTTAATTTTCTCTCCGGTTGTTCATCCGTGGTATATTGCTTGGTTGGCTGTGTTGTTGCCTGTATTTCCAAAATGGAGTGGAATGTTTTATGTTAGTTTAAGTTCATTAACTGTCTCCACAGTTTTAAGTTATCAATTAAACGGTTTATGGAAGGAATATCCGATTGTATTGATGTTGGAATACATACCCGTTATTTCAATTTTTATATACGAATTAAGGAAGGAAACAAATTTATTTTTGTGGAATGTTAAGCAAGCTAACTAGCTATTTCTCTATCTTATACTTTTTGATTTTTGAAATTAAATTTACTCTTGATATATGCAATATCTCCGCTGCTTTTGAACGATTCTTGTTAGTAAATTCTAAAACATTTTTTATATGATTTTTTTCCATCTCTTCTAAAGACCGGGGAATAATATCATTGTCTAACTCACCGTAAGAATTATTGTTCTCTAAAAAGTAATTCGGAAGTGATTTTTTGTGCAGCTCGTTTGTACTTTCAACTATTATCGCGCTGTTAATTAAATTCATTAGCTCTCTAACATTACCGGGAAAGGGATAGTTCTTAAAACAATTTAATACTTGCGAAGAAATTTTCTCTATATTCTTTTTGTACCTTTCATTGAACATTCTAAGGAAATAATTTGCCAGTAATTCAACATCACCTTTTCTTTCCCGTAATGGAGGAAGGTTGATAGAATTAATATTCAATCTGAAAAATAGATCCTTTCTAAAATTTCCTTTTTTAATTTCTTCAAAAAGATTCTTACTGGTCGCAGCAATAATTCTTACATCAACTTTGATATTCTTTATCGAACCCAGGCGGTAAAACTCTTCCTCCTGCAATACCCGAAGAAGTTTTACTTGAATAGGTAAAGATAGTTCGCCTATTTCATCTAAAAACAATGTACCGCCATTTGCGTCTTCAATAAAACCTATCTTATCAGATGATGCGCCGGTAAACGCACCTTTTTCATGACCAAAAAATTCTGATGAAAATAATTCTTGAGCAAATGCACCGGCATTAACGGCAACAAATTTTTTATTCCGTCTATTACTGATTTTATGAATTGCTTGTGCTATAAGTTCTTTCCCCGACCCGCTTTCTCCCCAAATTAAAACGCTGTTATCCGTAATGGCAAATTTTTCGACATAATGAAAAATTTTAACCATCTTTTCATCGTTAGTGATTATGTTTTCAAAAACATCTTTATATGTCAGTGAATCTAAAGATAATCGTTCAGTTATGCCGATTTCATTCAATTCAAATTTTCTCTTTTCAAGTGCAGCATCAATTGTCTTGATTAATCTTTCTTCCTCAATCGGCTTAAGCATATAATCGTAAGTCCCCAACTTCATTGCTGAAATAGCGAGATCAATATCTTCCACGCCTGTAAGCACAATTGTTGTTATGTTAATTTTATTTTCAGTGATATGTTTTAGTATATCCAGCCCGGTTATGTTGGGCATATCCATATCTAATAACAACAAATCAAATTTCCCTGAATCTAAAAGATTAAAAGTTTGTCTGCTGTCCTGTAGTGTTTTTATTTGATACTTTCCTGTTTGCAACAAGAAAATATTTAGAAAATTAAGAACCGCTTGATTATCATCAACAACTAAGATCTTATTCATCTTTTCCCGCACATGTTTTAATTGGAAAATGAATTGTGAAGGTGGTACCTACTCCTAATTTCGATTCAACATTTATATATCCGCTATGATCTTTAATTATTCCATAAGTAATAGAAAGACCTAATCCTGTTCCTCCTTTATTTCTTTTAGTAGTAAAAAACGGATCGAAAATATTTTTTATTGTTGTTTCATTCATTCCGCAGCCGTTATCCATTATAGTCAACAAAACTTCTTTTTTATTTTCATCATAAGCAGTTTTGATTACAATTAGCCCATCGCTTTTTTCAATAGCTTCCGATGCGTTCATTACCAAATTTAGAATCATTTGCTCAATTTTATTAATATTACCTTTAAACACCGGTAAGTTTTCTGCAAGAATCATTTCCAACTCGGCGTATTTCTTTACATGTTTTCTTGTGAGTGTAAGATTATTTTTTATAATATAATTCAGATCAATATTATCAGTTAAAGTTCCATCATCTTTTTTTGCAAAATTTCTAAGATCCCCGACAATTTTTTTTGTCCTATTTGCACCATTAATCATATCCGTTATCAAAGTAGAAATGTTGTCCTTGAATACATCATAATCTAATCGTGCAATTTTTAGATCTTTTTTAGTTGAATAATGCTTATCAAGTACCGGAAAAATATCATCCAGTGCCTCTTGTATGATCTTCAAGTTGCCAAGTATAAATGTATTCGGATTGTTAATTTCATGAGCTACTCCGGCAACTAGTTTGCCCAGTGATGCCAATTTATACGATTGTAAAAGTTGGGCTTCCATTCTTTTCTGAACAGTTATATCTCTGCAAACTTCCAAGACTCTATCAACTTTATTGTCCTGATCAAAGATTGGATATGACCTTAATGTATAATAAATATCACCTTCATCTTTTTCTACCGAACAATTTTCAGCAGATTTAAAAGTATTTAATGAAGGGCAATCGGCGCATCGTTCGTTTATTCCAAATAACTTATTAAAACACTTACCCGAATCACCAATATCATCTTTATTCGACATAATAATATTGAATTCGTGATCAATCACAACTATACGATCTGAAATTGCACTGAAGAAAGTTCTTAGCTTTTCTTGTTTTTGATGACATTCTTCGGTTAATCTTATTAATGTTTCGTTCTTGGCAAGTAATATTTTTTTCTGCTTTTCAAGATTTATCGTCTTCTCCGATTCTTCAATAGCTCTTGCAAATTTGCCGGAGATTTCATTGATCATGCTCTGTTCTTCTTCGAGAAAGCCGACATTACTTTTCAATAATACTTTAATCTCGCCATGTTTTTTATTGTTCACATTTATATCAGAAAAATAAATAGAGTTGATTGTTTTTGGGTCCCATGAAGTATCACCAAATATTTTTTTACCGATTTCAAAATTGATTATCACATCATTGGGAAATTGAAATGCTGCTCGAACATGTTTAACACATTTTTCCAGCGCTTCATTAATTGATTGAGAGGCCTCTAATTCCTTGCTAACATTATAAAGGCAACGTAATTCTTTTACCCTTTCTTTCAGATCATGTTCGATTCTTGTTATCTCTACAACTTTATCTTTTGGTGTTAAAAGAATATGCGGATCTAAATCGAAATTAAGAGGGAACAAAATATATTCTTCTTTAATTCCGTTTAATTTAATTGTATGTGGTTCTAAATCAGATTTTACCTTTTCAATAGTTTCAATAAGTGTTTTGGAATTATAATTAGCTTGAAGGGACTCCGATAGAAGACTGTTAATATTTTTAGCAGTACTGTTTAATAATCTTTTAAATGCATTACCTTCAAATACAACTTCATTATTCCGATCAAAGATTAATACATGATCAAATAATTCGTAGATCAATTTATAGCTGGTAGTTTTCAGCATAACCTAAACCAACTGCATTTTTACATTGGAAACATAATAATTCTCAGAGAAATGAATTACAGGTTTAATGGCTTCAAAAGTTGTTAAGTCTGATTTGTTTAATGAGAATTTAAATTTTTTATGCATAAAATCTTCATCTGTTAAATTTTCAATCCATGATTTTCCAATTTCAATATTGCTGTAATATTTATTTACACTTTTTATTTCATCAAAAATTTCATCTGTAGTTCTATGATTGAAACCCGGTGAAAATCTGGCGGCAAGTTTCTCAATTATTTCCCAGTTAGTAATATCACCACGATCAACAATTTTTTTTGCTTTTTGAATCGTGTGATCACAACAGGTAAACGTACCTTCTTGTTCCAGGTAAGTTTGCGAAGGTAGAACAACATCAGCTTCATAAACAGTATCAGTGTAAAAAGAATCACTGACAAGTAGAAAATCCAAATTACTCAATATTCTTCTAGTAAGATTAAATGCAACTGGATCTTCTCCAAAAATTAGAGCAGCTCTTATATTACTCTTATTAATTTTGTTTTCAAGATTATCCGTTTTGAAAATAGATTTTAAATCTACTCCCCAGCAATTTTCTATTCTTTTTATTTCCTCTAATTCATCTTGCTTTACATATCCCGGCAAATAATTTGGATTAACCCCCATATCTAAAAGTCCGGCTGAGTTGCAATTATCTCGCAGCAATATTATTCCATTATTTTTCTTGTTTATCCTTCCGGTCATCAATAAAAAATTGCCGATTGCTTTAAGATCGTTATTAGATTTCTCCCTAGTAGAATCCATATTATATATGAAAACGATTTTTGAATTTTTATTCTTGGTTAATTCATACAGCTGCTGAAATTTTCCCCGATCTATATTTATCAATTCCATCGCCTCATTAAAACTCATTGTCTCAAGTCTCTTTTTAAAATCGTCAAACAATTCTGTTTTTGAGCTAATAAATTCTTGATCAGTACATCCGTTCTCAATAAACTTTTTCATTAACAAATCGAGCAAAAGTGTATTCGTTCCTTTAGTACCGTCAATCCAAAGATCAGACTGCCTTACCAGTTGGATCTCCGATGAATTAACGACAACTAATTTCGTTCCTCCTTTTTGAGCATCTTTTATTTTCAATTCCATTACTAAATTTTCTTCGGAAAGATTTGAATTGATTACAATGATCACGTCAGCATATTTCAATCTATCCATTGTTGTTGTTGATATAGTAAGTCCTTGAGATTCATCAAGCGCATTGAGTTCTTTATTCTGAAACAGATTCGAAAGACTGGAAATATTATTGTTCTTCAAACCAACTCGCGTAAATTTTTGAAGCAGATATAATTCTTCATTGGATAAATTAGGTGAAGCAAAAAGGGCAACGGAATCGGATCCGTATTTATTAATTATCTCTTTTATTTTCTTCTCTGAATAAATAATAGCTTCATCAATCTCGACTTCATGCACCAAATCATCTTTTCTAATAATAGCGCTGTTTACTCTATTCTTTTCCATCAAGTATCTATGCCCGAATTTTCCTTTAACACATAGATAACCTTTGTTATGTGTATCTATTATCTCTTCGGTAGAATTTGACACGTAGAAGATTTCATCATTGATCTTTTTGAAATTAATTTTACATCCAACGGAGCAGAACCCGCAAATGGTCTCATGATTTTCTTTTGGTAACGTTCCCATAACCTTAAATGGAAATTTCTCGCTAATTGCCCCGGTCGGACAAACATCAATACAATTACCGCATGCAATACAATTGGTATCAAGCAGCGGTTTTTCCATTGCAGGTTTAACAACCGATTTGAATCCGCGGTAAACAAATCCAAGTGCGGATACTTTTAATATTTCCGTGCAAGTCCTTACACATTTACCGCAGTTAATACATTTGTTCGGGTCTAAAGAAATAAACGGGTGCCTGTTATCAACTAAATATTTTTTTGTTTCACCAATGTATTCGGAAATATCAAGATTAAATTCCTCCGAATATTTTCTAAGAGTGCAATCGTAGTATTCCGAACAACCGCATTCTAAACAACGCGCACACTCGTTTAATGACTGTTCTTCGGAAATTCCTAAATCAACTTCGCTGAAATTGTGAATTCTATCCGTCACGCTCAGTTCTGCCATTTTTTCTCGAGTTAACTTTTTGATCTGTAAAAATTCTCTTTCGGATAATTCACCAAATCTATTTTTTGAGCTCAAGAATTTTTTCTCAGAATTTTTTACTGTTCCATATTCTAAGTAGCTTATAATTGATTGAGCTGCTTGTTTGCCTTGAGCAATAGAACTGATTGCAGTTAGCGGACCTGTTACAGCATCGCCGCCTGCAAAGACTCCGGGAATTGATGTCTCAAGTGTTTTTTTATTTACGGTTATTGTTCCCCATTTTTCAAGCGAGCAATCTTTATCAAGGTTTACAAAAGCAGTATCTACTTTTTGTCCAATTGCACCAATGAGAAAATCACATTCGACTATATATTCCGATCCTTCCATGGGAACGGGCTGTGGACGCTCTCCGGGTTTTGCAGCTTCAAGTTTTTGCTTTAAGCATTCAATCCCTTTTAATTTTTTATTTTCTTCAACAATTGATTTAGGATTTGTAAGAAATAGAATTTCAATTCCTTCTTTTTGTGCTGCTTCTATTTCTTCATGATGTGCGGGCATTTCTTTTATACTTCTTCTATAAACGATCTTCACTTTTTCTGCACCGCATCTCAATGCAGTTCTAGCTGCATCAATTGCAGTGTTACCGCCGCCTACTATAACAACAGTTCCATTTAGTTTAGGAACATTTCCGTTCTCAACTTCGCGTAAGAATCCTATTCCATCAAATACACCCTCAATCTCATTCTCTCCTTTTAATCCCATTGTTGATGCTTTGTGCGCACCAACTCCAATAAATACAGATCCAAATCCTTTATCCATCAATTCTTTTATTGAAATATCTTTACCTAACTCAACTCCAGTTTTTACATCAACACCAAGATCAAGAATCCAATTGATCTCATCATCAAGAACTTTTTTGGGCAAACGATACTCCGGAATTCCATACCTCAGCATTCCGCCAAGTTCGGGAAGTTTTTCAAAAATTGTCGGAGAATAACCTTCGAGCGTCAGATAGTAAGCACAGGTTAATCCCGCCGGTCCTCCGCCGATGATTGCAACCTTTTTATTGTTTCTTGGTTTTAATTCCGGAATCCATTTATCACTGCTGTCTATATCAGCGATATATCTTTTCAAATAATTACAGCCGACCGGTTCATCAACAAAATTTCTGCGGCAAGCTGTTTCGCAGTCTCTAACACAAACTCTTCCAATGGATTGCGGCAAAGGATTATTTTCTTTGATCAATTTTATTGCGTCTTTGTATTTACCAACAGAGATTAATGCAATGTATGATTGAGCATCAACTCCGGCAGGACAATTACTTTTACATGGGCCGATACAATCCGCATAGTGATTTGAGAAGAGAAGTTCCAACGCAGTTTTTCTGGCACCCTTAATACTTTCACTGTTCGTATAAATTTTCATTCCATCGCGTACTAAAGTTGCGCATGATGGAACGTGTTTATTCATTCCCTCAACTTCAACAACACAAAGATAGCATGATGTAAAATGCTCAAGACGTTTATCGTGACAAAGTGTTGGAATCTTATCAATTTTATTTTTGTGTACAACTTCTAATATTGTTTTATCGGGAGTTGCAATAATTTCTTTATCGTTAATAATAACTTTAATGTTTTCCATAATTTTAGTCCCTGGAAGAATTTCAGTTTTTTATTACAGCGTCTAAATTGCATACATCAAAACAACGCCCGCATTTTATGCACAACTCTTGATTGATGTAGTGAACCGCTTTTTTACTTCCTGTAATTGCATTGGATGAACATGCTTTAATACAAAGTCCGCATCCTTTACAATTCACTTCATCAATTGTATACTCAATCAATGCGGAACAATTGTGTGCAGGACATTTTTTATCTCGTATATGCGCTTCATATTCTTCGCGAAAATATTTCATAGTAGTTAAAACCGGATTAGGTGCCGAATGTCCCAATCCGCAAAGACTATTCTTAGTAATTTTTAACGCTAAGTCTTCAAGAATATCAATATCATTTTCTTTTCCTTTTCCGATCGTAATTCTCTCTAAAATTTCCAGCATTCTTTTCGTCCCGACTCTGCAGAAAGTACACTTACCGCAAGATTCATTTTGCGTAAAGTTTAGGAAGTACCGCGCAAGATCAACCATGCATGTTGTTTCATCAAGAACAATCAATCCTCCGGAACCCATTATTGCACCGGTTCGTACGATCTCATCGTAATCAATTTTAAGATCACCCATACTTGCAGGAATACATCCGCCGGATGGTCCGCCCATTTGTACTGCTTTGAATTTTTTACCGTTCTTAATTCCGCCGCCAAGATCAAAAACAATTTCATTGATTGTCATGCCCATAGGTACTTCTGCAAGTCCGCTTCTTTTTATTTTTCCGGCGAGCGCAAAAACTTTTGTTCCTTTGCTTTTTTCAGTTCCTAGAGAAGAATATTTTTCCCAGCCGTTATTTATAATCCACGGTACGTTTGCAAAAGTTTCAACGTTATTAATATTGGTCGGCTTACCCCATAGACCTTTGTTTGCAGGAAACGGCGGACGAAGCCGCGGAACTCCGCGTTTTCCTTCTACCGAAGCCATTAATGCAGTTTCTTCACCGCATACAAATGCGCCAGCACCTTCTTTAATTTTTATTGTGAAGTTGAAATCTGAACCAAGAATATTTTTTCCTAAATATCCTTTCAATTCACACTGTCTTATTGCCGTCCGTAATCTTTTTATTGCAAGCGGATATTCTGCACGGCAATAAATGTAAGCTTCATCAGAGCCAATTGCGTAAGCCGCAATCATCATCCCTTCAAGCACGGAATGCGGATCGCCTTCCAGAACACTTCTGTCCATAAATGCACCGGGGTCGCCTTCATCTGCATTGCAAACAATATATTTTTTTTCACTTTTTTCTTGATTGGCAAATTTCCATTTCATTCCCGTTGTAAACCCTGCGCCGCCTCTTCCTCGCAAACCGGATTTAATAATCAGTTCAATAACTTCCTGCTGAGAAAAATTTTTCAATACTTTTTCTAAAGCTTCGTATCCACCGCGTTCGATGTATTCATCTATAGATGTCGGATCTATAACACCGCAATTGCGGAGAACTATTCTTTTTTGATTTTTTAGAAAATCATCTTCTTTAGAAACTTCATTGCTTTTGATTATCCATTCTAAAACAGGTTTATTATTTATCAAATGTTCATTTACAATTCTGCCGACCTTATCAACGGTTACATTTGAATAAAGGAAACTATCGTTATCATCAACAACTTCAACCAAAGCTTCTTCATAACACATCCCCATACAGCCGGTTTCGTTGACCTCAATTCCAAGATTTTTAGTTTTTATCTCTTCTTTGAGTTTATTGAAAACCAATTCTCCGCCCGCGGAAATTCCGCATGTGCCCAAACCGACTTTAATTTTTTTCATGATGCGATCCGGATTTTTTCTTCGGTTTTATATTTCTTTAATATTTTTTTAATCTTATCCATTGTAAGATTTCCATGCGTTGCATCGTTTATCATAACTACGGGAGCTAAGGAACAGCAACCTAAACAAGCCACTGATTGCAGACTGAAAATACCGTCATCTGTAGTTTCTCCAACAGTAATTCCTAATTCGTCTTGAAGAGCAGTTAGGATACTTTTAGCACCGTTAACATGGCATGCAGTGCCTTCGCAAATTCTGATTAGGTTTTTACCAAGCGGTTTCAATCTGAACTGTGAATAAAAAGTGATTACCCCGTAAATTTCCGCAGCAGGTATTCCAACTAATTCACTTATATAATAAATTATTTTTTCAGGAATATATCCGTACGAATCTTGTGCCGTTTGAAGCAACGGAATGAGCGAACCGTTTTGATGTCTTTTGTTCACAAGATCAATTTTAAAATTTAGAATACTTTTTTTCTCTTGAACCTCTGTATCATTCATAATTTTCACTCACTTAGTAGTTGATAAAGCGATTTTACATTTCATAAATATTTATGATAGGATACTCTTTCACTTTTACTACACCATCTAAGTTGACCAATTTATTTTCGAGGAATTTATCAATCTGAGCAAAGTGAGTTCCGCTTACCATCATAATCAAATTAAATTTACCGGAGATGAAATCGCAATAAACTACATTTTCCGTGAGCTTTAGTATCGGGTAAATGTCTTCTATTTTTTCCCTTTCAACTTCCACTAACACATATGAACAGACGGATTGACTTGAATTTCTAACGGCGCCGAGACTGGGAATTTCATTTGAGAGTGATATTCCTGCTGAGTTAATTATTTCTTTTATATTATCCGTCATCATAGGTATTCCAACGGGAAGAAATTCCGCTTCTTTAATTCCATCTATAGCCAGAATTTCATTTTCAAATAGCTCTTTGCATCTTTCAATTGAGTCGGATTGTACAAGCAGGAAAATATCTATATCGCCCTTTGTAGCATCGCAATACAATACGTTTTCCATAAAGTATAATTTTTTATAAACCGCAAAGAAGTCGGCATTAGGGTCAACCTTTAAAAGCATATATGCAGCAACAGTTTTCTCTTCTTTCTTTTCTTTTGTCTCTTTGTTGGGAGTTTTCGGTTTCCTCTCAAGTATTCGATTGATCTCCGCCGTTAGCTCATCGGCATCAAATGGTTTTTCTAGAAATGCATCTACCTTTAAATCATCAATCTCTGTTTCTTCAAGTTTATCTGCATAACCTGTAATGTAAATCATTGATGTGTCCGGATATCTTGATTTAATGATCTTGCCGAGCACTATTCCGTCTATATCCGGCAATTGAATATCCAGCACTACTGTATCAAGAGCGATCTCATTTTTTTTGTATAGATCAATTTTCTTGAGTGCGTTAATTCCGTTTTCACTTAGATCAACTTCAATTCCTCTTTGATTTAATCCAAGCGAAAGTGACCGTCTTAACGAAGGTTCGTCGTCTATTAACAATATTCTCTTTTGCATTTTAGTTTCTCCTTGTTGAATAATTGCACTTAACTATGCAAGGAACATACCAGTTTGTAATACTCAAATTGCGTTGTTAATGAGATGTTTCTGATAATGGGAATTTGCGGCGTGTTAAAATATTTTGCGGTTATTCCGTAAGACTCATCATGCCAATAAGATAGATGATGTAAAATAATTTTACATCGTGTAAACAAAAAAGCCCGACTAATTACGCCGGGCTTACAAAAAAATATTAAATCAAATTTTATTTAAGCCATTCTTCAATTTTCTTTGCGGCTTGTTCTCCGGTAAATCCAAATTTCTCTGCCAAAGTTTGATAAGGTGCAGAAGCACCAAAGCGCGTCATTCCGATTGTTAATAATTTATTTCTAAATAAATCTCCCCAGCCTGTCATAGATGCGGCTTCAATTACAGCAACGGGAACATCATACGGAATAATTTTCTTTTTGTAATCTTCTCCTTGCTTTTCAAAAATTTCTTTTGAAAGAATTGATATAACTCTTATAGAAAATTTTCCTTCCAATAATTTTTGTGCTGAGATTGCAACCGGAACTTCCGAACCGCTTGCAGCTATTATTAATTCAACTTTATTGCCTTTTTCTTTCGAGACTACATATCCCCCTTTCAAAACTTCCTTAGGATCAAAATTTTGATCTCTAACGATCGGATCAATTTTCTGTCTTGTTAGAATTAATGCCGACGGTCCGTCTTTATGTTGTAATGCATAATACCATGCGGCGGCGGTTTCAATTTCATCCGCAGGCCTTAAGACAGTAACGTTTGGAATTGCACGAAGTACGGCTAAATGTTCAATTGGTTGATGAGTAGGCCCGTCTTCGCCGAGAAAAATACTATCGTGAGTAAAAACATAAACAGCGGGCAATCCCATAATAGCGGCAAGTCTGATTGAAGGGCGCATGTAATCTGAGAAGACTAAAAAAGTTGCACCGAAAACTTTGAAGCCGCCGTAAAGTGTTATGCCGTTAAGAATCGAACCCATGGCATGTTCGCGTATTCCGAAATGAAAATTTCTTCCTTCAAATTTTCCGGGAGAAATTGCACTGTAGTTTTTCATTAAAGTATTTGTTGATGGAGCGAGGTCCGCAGAGCCGCCAATAAAATTTGGTACAAGTTCCGCAATTTTTTGAATTACCTTACTGGATAAAACACGTGTTGCATTTGCTTCTCTTCCCGCAGAGTTTAACAATTCCACATACAGATTTTCCGGCAGCCAATTACTTTCATATTTGTTAAACAATTCTGCTTTGTCGGGATTTTCTTTTTTCCACAATTCAAATTTATTTGTCCAACTATTGTATTCGTTTATTAATGATTTTTTCCTAGCTTCAAATATTTTTTTTACTTCATCTGGCACATAAAAATCATGCTCGTAATTCCATCCCAAATTCTTTTTGGTTTCTGCTAATTCTTCTTTACCTAAAGGTGAGCCGTGAATTTCAGGTGTATCAACTTTATGCGGACTTCCGAACCCGATGTGAGACTTTGTGATTATAATTGCCGGTTTTTCTTTTTCAGCTTGTGCTAATTTAATTGTCCGGCGAATTCCTTCATGATCATAAGCATCAACTTGCAAAGTTTGCCATCCGTAAGCTTCAAATCTTTTTCCAATATCTTCCGAAAAAGTTATTCCGGTATTTCCTTCAATTGTTATTCTGTTGTCGTCATAAAAATAAATTATGTTACCGAGTTTCAGATGTCCTGCAATCGAAGCAGCTTCGTGAGAAATTCCTTCCATCAAATCACCGTCGCTGACAATTCCGTAGATATAATGATTTCCGAACAAATGATCTTTATCATCGTTGAATCTCGCGGCAATCATTTTTGATGCGATCGCCATTCCTACTCCGTTTGCAAATCCTTGTCCCAAAGGACCGGTTGTAGTTTCAACCCCCGGAAGATGATTGTACTCAGGGTGTCCCGGCGTTCTGCTTCCCCATTGTCTGAAAGATTTTAAATCATCAATTGTTACGGCATATCCGCTAACATAAAGCAAAGAATATAAAAGCATTGAACCATGACCGGCTGATAAAACAAATCTATCTCTATTAACCCATTTAGGTTCATCGGGATTATGTTTTAAAAATTCGCTCCACAAAACAGAAGCAACATCTGCCATACCCATAGGCATTCCGGGATGACCGGAGTTTGCTTTTTGAACACCTTCAGCGGCAAGTAATCGAATTGTATTAGCTGTTAATTTTTCTGCGCTTCCATCTAAATAATCTTTCATCTGCATAAACGTTTACCTTGTGTTGAATTGTAAATTAAACTGAGTAAGTTGTTGATGCTGTTGTGCCGCCGTGTCCGGTCCAGTTTGTATGATAAAATTCTCCGCGGGGTTTATCAATTCTTTCATAAGTATGAGCACCAAAGAAATCGCGCTGAGCTTGCAAAAGATTAGCCGGTAATTTTTCAGTTCGATATCCATCAAAATAATTTAATGCTGTAGTCATTGCAGGAATCCAAATTCCATTTAGAACAGAAGCTGCGACAACTCTTCTCCAGGCTTCTTGTGAACTTTCAATTTTATCTTTGAAGAACGGATCCAACAACAAATTTGAAAGAGAAGGATTCTTATCAAATGCTTCTTTGATCTTACCGAGAAATACAGAACGAATAATACAACCGCCCCGCCACATCAAAGCAATTCCGCCATTGTTCAAGTTCCATTTGTATTCTTCGGCGGCGGCTTTCATCAAAACATATCCTTGAGCATACGAAACAAGTTTTGATGCAAACAATGCTTTGCTGATATCTTCGATGAATGATTTTTTATCACCTTCAAATTTAGGTTTTGGTCCGCGCAAAATTTTTGAAGCTTCAACTCTTTCATTTTTCATTGCAGAAAGACATCGGGCATAAACTGCTTCACCGATCAAGGTTAAAGGAATACCTAAATCAAGAGAAGCAACTCCCGTCCACTTACCTGTTCCTTTTTGTCCTGCTGTATCTAAAATTTTATCAACAAGCGGTTTTCCATCTTCATCTTTGAATGCAAGAATATCTCTTGTGATTTCTATAAGATAACTATTCAACTCGCCCTTGTTCCATTCCTTAAATACTTCATGCATTTCGTCTGCTGTCATTCCTAATAAATTTCTCATGATCAAATATGCTTCTGTAATTAATTGCATGTCGCCGTATTCAATTCCGTTGTGAACCATTTTAACAAAATGCCCTGCACCATTTTCACCGACCCAATCACAGCACGGAGTGCCGTCTTCAACCTTTGCTGCAATAGATTGAAAAATCGGTTTAACATACGGCCATGCTTGAGGCGAACCTCCCGGCATAATTGACGGACCTTTTAATGCACCTTCTTCTCCGCCGGAAACTCCTGTGCCGATAAACAACAATCCTTTACTCTCTAAATAATTTGTTCTTCTAATTGAATCCGTAAAATGTGAATTACCGCCGTCAATAATAATATCGCCTTTATCGAGATGAGGAATAAGTAATTCAATCAAATCATCAACCGGCTTGCCGGCTTTTACCATCATCATAATTTTTCTTGGAGAACTTAAGCTGATTACAAATTCTTCAATTGAATGAGCTCCTATGAAATTTTTTCCCTTCCCGCGTCCGGCTAAAAAATTATTTACCTTATCTACAGTTCTATTATATACTGCAACTGTAAAACCATGACTTTCCATATTTAACACAAGGTTTTCTCCCATTACTGCAAGGCCGATCAGACCAATATCAGCTTTATTCATACTAAGTTATTCCCATTTCTTGTTTAGATAATAAAACTCAACTATTATGCTACAAAGTTTAATGATAAAAATTTTTGCAATCAAATAATGAAGGATTAGCTTGACTTATAATGCTTTACTGAAAGATTTTTTAGAATACCTGCGCTTGCTTCAGGTGTAAAATCTCTTTGCGGTTCAGCCAACATTTCATAACCTACCATAAATTTTTTTATTGATGCTGAGCGAAGTAGCGGCGGGTAAAAGTGCATGTGGAAATGCCATTCCGGATATTTGCTGCCGTCTGTTGGTGCCTGATGAATACCTGCAGAATATGGGAATGGGGTATTAAATAGATTATCATACTTAATTGTAATAACACTTATAATTTTTGCAAAATCTTTTTTCTCTTTTTCTTTAAGCTGAAGGAGATTCGCGATTTTTCTTTTCGAAATTATTAAAGTTTCATAAGGCCATATAGCCCAAAAAGGAACAACAGCAGCGAACGAATCATTCTCATATACAATTCTTTCTTTTTGTTTCAGCTCTAACTTTAGATAGTCGCTCAATAAACTTTTTTTATTCTTAGAATAATATTTCTGAAATTGTTTTAATTCTTTCTGCGGTTCAAGCGGAATACTTTTTTGCGCCCAGATTTGACAATGCGGATGAGGATTGCTGTTACCCATCATTGCGCCCTTGTTCTCGAAGATCTGTACATAATTTATATTCTTGTTAGAACTCAAATTTCTAAACTCATCTTGCCAGGTTGTAATTACATTTTCAATTTCACCTTCACTCATTTCAGCTAAAGTTAAATTATGATGAGGTGAAAAATTTACAACTTTGCAAATTCCTTTTTCATTTTCTGTAATTAATAAATTTTTCTTATTTACTTTTTTGTCAGGTATATTTTCAATTAATGCCGAGTAATCATTTGTAAAAACAAATGTGCTTTTATAATTAGGATTTACTTCCCCATTTGCCCGTTTATTTCCCGGACATAAATAACATTCAGGATCGTACGGCGGACGAATTTGGTTTTCTTGATCGGCAATTTCTCCTTGCCATGGACGCTGTGTACGGTGCGGAGAAACTAATATCCATTCTCCCGTTAGAATATTCTTTCTTCTATGTGGATAATTATTTGTCGGCATCTTAATTTATATCCATTACACTTGTACCATTACCAATTGAAGTAATGTATGTTTTCAAATCAATATTAAATTTTTGTTTATACCTCTCAGAAATAATTTTCTTAGTCTCATCTACAACTTTATTTTCAATTAGATTGATTGTACATCCGCCGAATCCTCCGCCCATCATTCTTGAACCGTAAACTCCTAAATTATCTTTTGTAAGCTCAACCAAATAATCTAATTCTTTACAGCTTACTTCGTAATCTTTGCTCAAACCCTCATGTGTTTGATACATTAGTGCGCCAAATGATTTCAAATCTTTTTTATTTAGCGATTCACATGCTTTCATCATTCTATCATTCTCTTCAACAACATATTTGCAGCGCCGGAATATTTTTGAATCCAATTTGTTTTTATAACCGTTCAACATTTCAAAAGTTACATCTCTCAAACTTTTTATTTGAGGATGATCTTTTTTTATTAACTCTACTCCCAAAGTGCACTCTTTTCTTCTTTGATTATATTCTGACGAAGCCAAAGAATGAGAAACCCCCGTATCAAATAAGACAATTGAAATATCTTTGTAGTCAAAAGGGAAATAATCATATTCAAGCGAGCGGCAATCAATACGAAGTACGTTCCCGGACTTTCCAAAGATGTTTATGTACTGATCCATTATGCCGCACTTTACTCTGACAAATTCATTCTCAGCTTTTTGCGCGAGCTTAACAAGGGAAAGTTTATCTATTCCTAAATTGAAAATGTGATTGAGTGCGAAAGCCAATCCGGCTTCAATTGCCGCCGAAGAAGACATACCTGCGCCAATAGGAATATCTCCGCCGAAAACGCAATTGAATCCTTTAAGATTGTATCCAAGTTTTAAAATCTGATCAACAACACCCATTAAGTAATTCGGCCAATGCTTCTCTGAAAACTGTAAACTGCTAAATGAGAACTGAAAACTGTCGTTCATATCTAAAGCAAACAAATTGCACCTCTCGTCATCACGGGAAGAAATTGCAAAGTAAATTGCTTTATCTATTGCGGCGGGAAGAACAAATCCTTCATTATAATCTGTATGTTCGCCGATTAAATTTACTCTTCCGGGTGAGCGGACAAGTAAAGGTTTTTCGTTAAATAATTCTTGAAATTTTTGAACGACTCTTTTGGACAGCATAATTTCAATCAAATTAAATTTTAGTTAGTGCAAATTATTTAATATCTGTTATGATTACAATTAAGAAGTGAACGATTGTCATTGCGATCCCGTTACTGAGTTTATCGAAGTATCGGGAGAAGCAATCTATCTGGTTTGAGATTGCTTCACCCCAACTTTCGTTGGTGTTCGCAATGACAGAGCTGCATTTTTGTCATTGCGAGGACGGCATTGCCGGACGAAGCAATCTCCGAGCAGGTAGGTAGGCAATCTTTTAATAAATAATTATTGACTAAAATTTTCTTTTAAGCTAAGTTGAATTAGTACCAAAATGCTTCTATAAATGGGGTACTTTGTTTTGAAATATTGAACAAAGAAAATAGATTTCCTTTACACCTAGATTAAATTATAACAAGCTGGGATGTAAATCCTGAGGTGGTATTAACGATGATTTATACACATGTTTTAAAAACAGTGATGGGCGTAAAGAGCCCGCTTGATAGTATACTTTAATAGTATGAGAGATAACCCGCAAGAATATGAGGAAATGAAAAAGAATTATTTAATTGAATCTATTACGCATGCTGCCTGTGTGATAGACAGATTTATGGCAGTATAATTAATAGTTATATGGTAGAGAAATGAAAAATAAAATTTATTTATTTGTATTTATTCTGATATTTAATAACAACATCTTTTCTCAAAGGTCAATTCCAGATGATAATTTAGCGTATCCAGTATTAATAATATTATCTGGTGGTGGTTCCGGTACTGGTTTTTTTGTTAATTCGGTTCATGGTGTATTTCTAGTAACTGCTAAACATGTTTTATTCGATCAAAACAGTAAATTACGATCAACAAACTGTGATTTAATTTCATACTCAAAGGATCCAAAGGAGAATGTTAAAAATCATTTTAGGGTTAGTCTTGGATTTATGAATGAAAATAAATTACTTAATTATAATCAGAAATATGATGTGGCGGTATTAAAAATAAGTCCCACATCCTCGCTTGATACGCATGGTTATATGAATTTATATGATAGTGTCAAGATAGTGTCAAATTCAAGTACTGGAATAGTATGCGTCAATGAAAAAAATGTTAAACGGTTTGATGATGTATTAGTTGCAAATGACATTTATATATTCGGCTATCCGACATCACTTGGGATTGCTGATGCTCCTCAATTTGATTATTTAAAACCACTTTTGAGAAAAGGTATTATAGCTGGTAAATATGATGTATTGAAAACATTAATTCTTGATTGCCCCGTATATTTTGGTAATAGTGGAGGACCTGTACTAGAGTCAACCTTTATTGGCACGGGTTATGAATTTAAAGTTATTGGTGTTGTTTCTGAGTTTATACCGTTTGCTGAAAGATGGATTAATGAAACACAGCGATATAGTAATATTAATATTAGTAATTCCGGTTACTCAGTTTGTACCTCGATGGACGTTGTATTGGAAATGTTAAAATAAGCTACCATATAACCGCTTAAAAAGGATCCGCCTAAAAGATGGCGGACAGGTTTAGTCAAGAGATAAATAAATTCCAAGAGCAACAAAAGTTGTTCTAGAAAAATAGTTCTTTACTTGGTCGTCAAGGACCACTCCCCGCAAATAAAACCGGCGGGTAAACTTGACGAAAACAATAAATATATTTCAGTCAAGGTATGGACCTTGACTGCCTAAGAACGGCAGAGAATTTTATAACTTCATAAACTTATGCAAATAGATGAGGTGACTGAAATGTTCTATGAATTTTGGTTCTGGTTTTTGTTTATTACTTGTATCTTGATTTCTATTCCACTGGTGTATACATACTGGTTATCTGAGAATAAAATTGTATCTGTAAAAATACCAAACGTTTACGGCGTTATTTATTTCGGCACATTAATCATTTCATTGTTTCTCTATAGTTGGTATATCGCTTTAATATTCTTAGCGATATCGGTATTAATTGGTGGCGTTATAGGTCATAAATTGTTTAAATGGTATATAAAAAGACCAAAAGAATTGTGGAAATTCTAAAACGTATATAACCAGCAACTCAAAGCAACCGCTTTAAGCGATGCGACATTTGTGTTGTTATAAAGATGCATATAAAAAGTTAGTTGCTCTTTAAGGTAGTTTGTTCTAAGAAATATTTTTATAAATAAAAGTTAGTTACAGTCAATTGGCATTGCTATTCTGGGCTGCCAGTTAGCGGCAACATCGTTACATGCAAAACTAATATCTAAACCGAGGAAAATGTAAATATGATAGTTAAACCAATATCACTCTTACGATTAAGTTTTATCATTGGGGTAATTGCTGATGCTATTGTTGCGATTAATTGGTTTTTAATAAGCTTAGGTTATTCCTATGCTAATATGATTTCAGCATTTCGTGGGAGTGGAGCTGATTATGAATTTGCAATGTTTATTTGCTCATTATTTATGTTTGGTTGGACTGCAATCTTATTTTGGGGTTATCTTAAACCAGAAGAAAGAAAAGGTTTATTGTTAATTACTTCATCTCTCTTATTAGTCTCAATAATTTTAGAACTAATTATGTTTTATCAATTATTGATAAGTAAAGGATTTATACTAGGCATAATATTAAGAATCGTATTAATCAGTAAGTTTTCTTTTAGTTATTTCTATTCAAAATATCGCAGTACATAAAGCAATATATTACAAGCTGTCACTGTCCAACCGTGACAGCAAGTGATTTTAACTAAACAGTCTGCTTCCTTGTTTTCCAAAACATAAATCCTCCGAACAAAAACATTACTGCACCCCACCAAATATTAGGATGTGTTTCACTAAGAACCGTTACACGTTCGGATGGAAAAATAATTTGAAATATTCCCGTTAATAAAATTATTCCGCCCATAACTAATAAAATTAGTCCTACAAAAAACCAAATTGGTTTCATTTTATGTTCAGTCATTTTATAATCTCCTTTTACCAGAATAATAAGTTTAATATAACTAATACAATCAATGCTATAATTGCAACAAACTCGGGCCGTTTAACAAACGGTAAATGCTGATCGTGTTTTTCATCAGTCAATCCTTTCACCAAACCAATCAATTCCTCTTTCGGTTTTTTCTTAGTGAAGAGACTAATTACAATTGTAACAACTGCACAAATAACCCAGGCCCACCAAGCACGCCAAAAGTTTGCCGCCATATCACTTTGAACGCCGGACATTGTAATTATACTTTCATGGAACCAGTGAAACTTTACAGCCATCCACATAAAAAATGATGAAGCCATTCCTGTTACTAATCCCCAGAAAGCACCGTTAGGTGTTATCCACCATACAAACATTCCAAGAAGCATTGTTGCAAACAGCGGCGCATTCACCCATGAGAAAATTGCCTGCATGTAATCCATAATGCTTGGAAAACTTTTTGCCCAGTATGCGGTGCCGAGAGAAATTAAAACTCCAACAATTGTAGAAACGCGTCCCATCCAGAGCAGATGTGAATCCGTAGCTTTTTTATTTAGAACAGATTTATAAATATCGTAAGTCCAAACAGTGTTAAATGCGCTGATGTTTCCCGCTTGCCCGGCCATAAATCCGGCAAGCAAAGCCGTTACACCTAACCCAACCAAACCGGACGGATAATAACGTGCGATCAAAAGAGGAAGTGCTGAATCATAATTTACTTGTCCTCCGTCTTGCAATAATTTAAATCCGCTGTTAGTATCCATCGAAAGTGCAATTGCTATTAATCCGGCAAGTATAACTAGAAACGGTAAAGCCATTTTGAAAAATGAAGCAAGCAACGGAGTCATTCTTGCAGACCGCAAATCTTTTGCTGAGAAAGCTCTCTGCACAACAAGAAAGTCTGTTGTCCAATAACCGAACGATAAAACAAAACCAAGTCCTAATACAATTCCTCCCCAATGAATTAACATTCCATTCTGCATCGGGTTGGAAGAAGTTGACCAAAGAGTTGTAAATGAACCTTGGGAACCGAATTCATTTATCCTTGCCATAATTTCTTTTAAACTTCCGATCTCAAGAATTCCAAAAATGGAAACAAGAAATAATCCGAACCAGATCAAGAAGAATTGAATTATCTCTGTAAAGATTGCAGACATCAATCCGCTTAATCCAACATAACCGGCAACGGTAATTGCAGATGCCCACATTGCGTAATCCCAATTCCAGCCGAGAAATGTATGAAGCACAAGAGCCATAGCATAAAGATTAATTCCGGAAACAAGAAGTGTCATAATCGCAAAAGCGATTCCGTTTAACACTCTTGTCTTTTCATCGAATCTTAATTTTAAATAACCCGGCACGGATTTGATTTTACTGCTGTAATAAAACGGCATCATGTAAACGCCGAGAAATACCATTGCGGGAATTGCGCCGATCCAATAAAAATGAGCGACATACATTCCATACTTAAAAGTATTTCCGGTCATTCCTAAGAGTTCGAGAGCACCGAGATTTGCAGAAAGAAAAGCGAGTCCGGCTACCCATGAAGAATTTTTTCTTCCGGCAAGAAAAAAATCTTCTTCATTTTTTGTGAATCTTCGTAGATACCACCCGATGCCGAGAACAAACGCAAAGTAGATCAGTATAATTATCCAATCTATAAATGTTAGTCCGATTGCCTGCATAGAAATGTTCCTTATAGTATTAAATATTTTAATTAAGATTTAACAAACTTATGCCGCTCCTAACGGAGCTATTAAAATGCCATGCCTACCTTATTATTAATATGTCGTGCCTATGGATCTATTAATATATCGTGCCTAAAGGCACTAACTATAGATTATAAATCTTTATTCATTTAGCCCCGTAGGGGCGAAATCTAGATAACAAAACATACAATAAAAACATCAGCTCCGTTGTAGAGAAATTACAAACAGATTGCTCAATCAAGATAGTACGACTATATCACTATTTATATAATGTTTATTAAAGAACATTTAATGATTTATTTAACCAGCCCCGTAGGGGCGAAATCTAGATAACAAAACATACAATAAAAACATCAGCTCCGTAGGAGCGGCATAAACTCAATCGATCCAATCAAATAAATATTTTTCATCAAATCCAATTTCAAAAAGTTTTAGCAATTTATAGTACTCTTCTTTAAACGTCTTTTTAGCATGATGTTTCTCTTGATTCAAAATATAATTAATTACTGTTCCCTTTTGTGAATGCGCATATGAAAATGCACCGTAACCTTCCTGCCAGTTAAATTTTCCTTTTATATATTTTTTCTCATTAATGAATTTACTAGAATTTGATTTTATCACTCTGACTAGATTTGCTAATTTTTTATCAGGATTCAAAGATATAAAAATATGTATATGATCACCGATACCGCCAATGGCTAGTAATTTTTGTTCTTCGTTTTTAATTATACCAGCAATGTATTTGTATAATTCATCTCGAAATTCTCTACGGATTAGATTAACTCTTCCTTTAACTGAAAATATAATCTGTATGTACATTTGTGAATATGTGTTTGCCATAATTTATACCGCTCCTAACGGAGCTTGATTTAATATTATCCTATTAATTATTCTACCAAAATATCGTGCCTACGGCACTACCAAGATATCGTGCCGATGGCACTTATTAAAACAATTCTAAAATAAATATCCACCAATTGAACTTACGTATTTTACTATTTCTTCTCGGGTTTAAATAATCCTTTTTCTATTGAATCGATAAAGCATATATCAATTAGAACTTTGTCAGCAGGCAATACCAAGATACAGTGCTGATGGTGCTTTGTATATAATTTATTTCTTTGAATCTTTCAATTTTTAAGTTAGTCCCGTAGGGACATAATATTTATTGGCCGACAGAACTTTAAACAATTTAGCTCCGTAGGAGCGATATTAATGGTTCAGCAATTTCTTAAATCATTTATTAGTAAAAACATTTCTTATTTCTTCTTGGGTTTAAACAATCCTTCTTCGATTGATCCGCTAAAGCAAAGTTTTATTAATTCGTCATCGGCCAGATTCAATGAACGAAGAGATTTTGTACTAACAATTTTGTTGTGCTTAATTGTGTAAAGATAATCGCCAATAAATTCAAGGTCATCATCGGTCGTCATCCAATTGTATTTATCAAACTTGGAAAGATTAACCGGATTAGAATACGTGCGTAAGGATTTTTCACCAATAGTGTTAAAATAAAAATCGAAGAAAGACATTACCAATTCCCGTAAAGTGCGGTAAACAGGTTCTCTAAAACGTAAAACTGTAGTGTTTGATTTTGCAACCGCTCCTAAACAATTATTTTGTTTATAAATTGCAATTACATGGTCATCATCATTTTCAGCAACAAGATCAACGATAAGCGGTTTATGTCCCATTGTTCTTAAAACTGCAGCAGCGAAAAGAGCTCCTTCAAAACAGTTTGCAGTTTTTTCTTCAAAAACTTTTCTTGGGGATTTTGTTACATATTCTGAATTGTATTTTAAATCATTTAGGAAGGTTTGTATATCAATCGGTTTTTTAAATTGTTTTAGAAACATCCATTCTTTTTTTATCATATTCCTGTCGGATAAATTTATTACTAATATAATTTACTGTACTCTTTCTGCAAAATTCTGCTGATTGGACCGGGTTTTAAATCTTTTACATTAGTCCCTTCAATTTCAATTACTGGTGTTACTTCTGCCGTGGTACTTGTTAAAAATATTTCGTCGGATTTAGTTAATTCGTCAATAGTAAAGTTTCTTTCAGTAAAAGAAATTCCATTTCCGATGCATAAATCAAGAACAACTTTTCTTGTAATACCGGGTAAAATAAAATTACTTAACGGCGGTGTGTATAATTCTCCGTTTTTCACAAAGAAGATATTTGTCTGTGTTCCTTCTGTAATAATTCCGTTTCTGTGCCAGACAATTTCCGAAAGTCCTTTTCTAACTGCTTTGTTTCTTGTTAAAATATTTGCAAGAAGCGAAGTTGCTTTAATATTACAACGCAGCCATCTGATATCTTCTTCCAGACCAATCTTTACTCCATTTTTCATTTCTTCTTGTCTTGCATGATATTTCTCCACATACATAAAAACTGTCGGCTCCATTTCATCATCAAAATAATGTCTGCGCGGAATATGATATCCTCTTGAAATTTGTATGTACCCGATTGAAACTTCATCAGTAAGATTATTCAGTTTCATGAGTTCATTAAGATTTGATTCAATACTATCTAATTTATTATAAGGAACTCCGATCTCTTTTAGGCTGTTTTTCAAACGATCTAAATGCAGCTCTGTCTTAAAAAATTTTGAAGGATAATATCTGATTACTTCATACACTCCATCTCCGAATTGAAAGGCTCTGTCAAAAGGAGAAATAGCTACTTCTTTTAAATCTAAAAACTTGTCGTTATAAAATACCAGCATACTATACCGGACTTTAATTGTGTAACATTGTATTAATTATTCAATCCTAAGAATAAATTAAGCTATACTTGATTATAAATTCAAATGGTTTGTTCATAATTTTATGAACGGGTTATCTTATACGATCGGTGGATGGAGTTTCAATGTTAACAAAACAATTGAGTTTTGTATCGGAAAAAGTTAATTATAGATAGAAAAATTAACGGTGAAATAATGGAATTGGCAAAAGTTGAAGGAACAATTGTCTCCACTGCAAAATCGGAAAAACTTCTCGGCTACAAATTGCTTTTACTTAATCTAATTAATCCGGATATGAGTACATCAAATAATTATGTTGTTGCAGTTGATGCTGTTGGTGCCGGAGAAGGAGAAGTAGTTATTGTAGTGCGCGGCAGCTCTGCACGGCAAGCTGAAAAACTTACAAATGTTCCAACCGATTCAAGCATTGTAGCAATTGTAGATTCAGTTGAGTTTAAAGGTAAGGTTGTTTTTAGAAAAAGTTGAGCGATTTATGAAACTCGGAAGAATTCAAGGGAAAGTCTGGGCAACAGCAAAAGATCCTAAACTGAATAATTGCACATTGTATATTCTTCAGCCTGTTGATGAAGGTGAAAATCCAATTGGTATGGCGCAAGTTGCAGTTGATACAGTTAGTTCCCGTGAAGGCGATTTAGTTTACTGGGTTGGCGGAGCCGAAGCAACATTCATCTCTCCTGATAGACAAGTACCAAGTGATGTTACAATTGTCGGATTAGTAGATAGACTGGATTTAAAAAAATTATGATCCTCTGCAAAGTAATAGGAAGTATTGTTTCTACTATTAAACATGAGTCTTATAGAAACAAAAAAATTATGATTGTCCGACCTATTACTCCTGACGGTAAAATTAAATCCGGAACTATGATTGCAATAGATACTGTCCGTGCCGGGGAAGGAGATACTGTTCTTGTTATGTCCGAAGGAAGAAGTACAATGGATATTCTTGAATTAAAAAATCGCGAGCCGTTAAGAAGTATAATTGTTGGTGTTGTTGATAGGATTGATACAATTTCGAATCAACTGCAGATATGAAAAATCAAACAAAATCTTCTCTGTAAGGAGTAAACACATCAACTAACATACTATCTTCTAATGCCGCAACACCGTGGTCAAGATTTGGCAGCACAAGAAATACATCGCCTGCTTTCATGATTTTCTTTTCATTATTTATACTAACTTCAAACGAACCTTTTACTATATAACTAATTTGTTTGTGCGGGTGTTTATGAATGTTTGCTGCGGCATCTTTCTTAAATTCAACAGCTACAAGCATAATATCTTTTTCGTAACCCAAAATTTTTCTTCTAATCCCTTCACCGAATTTTTCCCATTTGTAATCTTCGTTATAAATAAATCCCGTCATTCCAAATTGATTTTCCATGAATTTTTCCTTTATTAAATGTTGGAAGCCGCATCTTTATCTAAATACCAGCTTAAATTACCATCAACTGGTTTAATATATGATGACGGAAATAATTTTGAATTTTCTGATGAATGTAAAATATCCGCTAATATTTTAGACTTGTTTTCGCCGGTAACAAAAAAAATAATTTGAGATGAGTTATTTATTATTGTTCCCGTTAGTGTTATTCTTTTCTGAAATGTTTGCGGATGAACTGCTGTCTCACAAATCTTATCTGATCTGAGCAAGTGAAGCTGATCGGGAAAAATTGATGCTGTATGACCGTCGCTTCCCATTCCCAGTATTGTTAAATCAAATGACGGTAAATTATTTCTTTCAGGAACATATTTTTTTATAATTAAAGAATACCTCTCAGCTTCTATCGAAGGATCATTTTCACCTTGAATCCTAAATATGTTTTCAGCGGGTACTTGAATTTTGTCAAGCAGATATTGTTTTGTCATTCCGTAATTGCTGTCGTTGTCGGTTGGGACTACACACCTTTCGTCCACCCAGAAAAAATAAATGTTATTCCAATAGACCTTCTCTTTATATTTTTCAACAAGTTTGTTAAAAAATATTTGTGGAGTATTACCGCCCGAAATTGCTACATATAATTTCTTGTTGATGTGATAATAATCATCACTCAAATTAAAAAAGGCTTCAGCTAAACCTTCAGCAACACTTTCCACAGTAGAAAATATTTTTATTTCTGGGTTTATTGAGGTCATTAATTGTAAAAGTTAGTAAAGTAATTCGAAAGTATTAAAGCTCACAATAATTTCCATCATCAGCTAGATTTTTACATGGATAACGCCACGTTTTTTCTTCCTTAATCAGATCATCGGCTATGTCTGGTCCCCATGTTCCGGCCGGATATCCGTGGATTTTTATGTTACGATTATTCTCCCAAGCTTTCTGAATCGGTTCAACAAATTTCCATGCAGCTTCAACTGCATCTGCTCTGGTATACAAAGTTGAATCACCCACCATCGCATCATAGAGAAGTCTCTCGTATGCACCGGGAACATGAACGTTTGATAAATCCGAATAGTGAAAATCCATATTTACATTTTTAACTTTGAAACCTGCACCGGGAACTTTCATTCCAAACTTTAATAGAATTCCTTCGTCCGGTTGGATACGAATTATAAGTTGATTACTTGAATTATCTTGCTCTTCCAGCGAAAACAAATAATGCGGGGTTGGTTTGAAATGAATTACAATTTCTGTAACACGTGTGGGTAGTCTTTTGCCTGCGCGGATATAAAAAGGTACGCCGCCCCATCTCCAATTATCAATGTAAAATTTTATTGCCACAAATGTTTCTGTACGTGATTTCGGATTAACGCCCTTTTCGTTTCTGTATCCGTTAATATTTTCACCTTTTACTTTTGAAGAAATATATTGACCGCGAATAACATATTTATCAACATCTTCTTCCTTAAAAGGACGGAGTGATTGAAATACTTTTAATGTTTCATTCCGGATTGAGTTTGAATCAAATGTTGAAGGCGGTTCCATTGCAGTTAATCCTACCATCTGCAATAAATGATTTTGAACCATGTCTCGAAGAGCCCCCGATGAATCATAATACCCGCCACGATTTTCAACTCCAATACTTTCTGCAGATGTTATTTCGACATGTTGAACATAATTTCTATTCCATAGCGGTTCGAATATTCCGTTGGCAAATCTTGTAACTAATAGATTTTGTACAGTTTCTTTTCCCAGATAATGATCTATTCTGTAAATCTGTTCTTCGTTAAATGATTCGTGTAATTTTAGATTTAATTTTATCGCCGAGGTCAAATCATAACCAAAAGGTTTTTCAAGGATTAGTCTTCTAAATCCACCTACTTCTTTTTGAAGTCCCACCGCTCCAAGATTTCCAGCTATTTGTTCATACAAAATCGGCGGAGTTGCAAGATAGAACAAATAATTCCCGCCAATTTTATGTTCAAATTCAAGCGATTCTAACTTTGTTTTTAATTTTTCAAAATCTGAAACGATCTCTGTATTAATAGAAATATAATTTAATTTTTTAATGAATTGTTGAAGAGTGTCATTGTTTAAATCCTTTTCGCCGGAAAAATCCCTAACGCCAACTTCCATTTTAGCGCGGAAACTATCATCAGTCATTTCTGTTCTTCCAACACCTAGAACAAGAAATTTATTAGGTACAAGATTTTGTTTTTGTAATTCAAAAATTGCGGGAATTAACTTCCTGTTGGTAAGATCGCCCGAAGCGCCAAAAATTACTAAAATACAATCGGCCGGTTTTTCCATTACTTCTTTTTCTTTCATACTATATATAGATTAATAGATTTTTATTTATAAATAGCTTTTTACAATCAGAGCTGAAGCTTCACCTCCACCGATACATAGAGAAGCTAATCCGTATTTTGAATTTCTTCTTTTCATTTCATAAAGAAGTGTTGTTAAAATTCGCGCACCGCTAGCACCTATTGGGTGTCCTAATGCAATTGCCCCGCCGTTAACATTTACATTGTCGGTACTGAGTCCGACTAATTTATTAACAGCTAAACTAACAACTGCAAATGCCTCGTTAATTTCATACAGATCAATATCCGAGTGTTTCAGATTTGCTTTTGCTAATGCTTTATTAATTGCATCGGCAGGAGCTGTTGTAAATTGTACCGGTGCTTTTGCAGCAGAGCTTTGTGAAATAATTTCCACCATCGGTTTAACTCCAAGCTCTTTTGCTTTTTCTTCACTCATTATTAAAACTGCTGCAGCGCCATCATTTATTTTTGAGGCGTTGGCTGCAGTTACTACTCCATCCTTGTCAAATGCCGGGCGGAGTGTTGGTATCTTTTCAAAATTTACTTTTCCGGGTTCTTCATCTTTAGTTACAATTATTTCACCGCTTTTACTTTTTACTTTTGCGCCAACTATTTCTTCATCAAATTTTCCTTCTTTCTGTGCACTCAAAGTTCGTTGGTATGATTGAATTGCATAATCATCCAAATCTTTTCTTGTGAAGTTAAATTCCTTTGCACTTGCTTCAGCACAATTACCCATGTGAATATTGTTGTAGACATCAGTAAGACCATCAACAAGAATAGTATCATAAATTGATGAATTACCCAAGCGATATCCATTCCTGGCATTTTGTAAAACGTAAGGAGCGTTAGTCATACTTTCCTGTCCGCCTGCAATAATTACGTCTGCGTCTCCGCACGTTATTGCCTGATGAGCGAGCATAACGGCTTTCAATCCGCTGCCGCACATTTTATTAATTGTTAAACATTCTGTTCTTTCAGGAAGACCGGCAAATAATGCGGCTTGACGCGCGGGAGCTTGTCCCAATCCTGCTGTTAATACATTACCCATAATTACTTCATCAATTTTTGATGAATCTATTTTTGATTCATCTAACAATGATTTAATTACAATACTCCCCAATTGTTGCGCACTAAAACTGCTTAATGATCCGTTAAATGATCCGATTGCCGTTCTTTTTGCATGTGTGATTACAACTTTTTTCATTTTTAGACTCTATAATTTAATTTTAATTGAAGTTTCGACTTACTGTAATCAAAGTTACTATATATAAATATCATTTTGAAGAAGTTAAAATAATAAAGTAATCATGTTGCATTATATCTTAACATTTGGTGTTAGATAAAAGCTTAAATAATAATTTATTATGAATAAAAGGGTAAAAAAAGTAATTATATTACCATATAAACTCATTTTGTTTGACTCAAAAAACTAATAAATTCAATAATCAAAATAACAAAGGATCAAAATATGCAGCTATATAAATGCTTTACCATAGTAATATCACTTCTATTAATTCTTACAGCTACAACAATTGCACAACAAGATAGTAAACCAAGACTGAGTCTTAAGGCAAGCGTTACTCAAAGAATTGGTGTTGATAATGATATTACAATCATTTACAGCAGGCCTGGTGTTAAAGGAAGAAAAATTTGGGGCGGTCTCGTTCCTTTTGGTTTGGCTCCCGGTAATAAAAATTCCAACAATAATCCTTTTCCATGGAGAGGCGGTGCCAACGAAAATACTACAATTGAATTTAGTAAAGATGTTACTGTTGAAGGCAATAATTTACCTGCCGGCAAATACGGGCTTCACTTTATTCCCGGAGAAAAAAAATGGATAATTATTTTTAGTAAGAATAATTCAAATTGGGGAAGCTTCACATATGATCAGAAAGATGATGCACTTAGAATTACTGTTACAGCCGTTAAAGCCCCTTTTGAAGAATGGCTTACTTACGGCTTTGATGATTTAAACGGCAATTCTGCAACAGTTTTTTTGAAATGGGAAGAATTAAAAGTCCCATTTAAAATTGCAACGATCAAATAAAAAAAATTCTTGGCGTTTTGAAATTTCAATCCAAAATAGAATAATTATGCGGTTATAAATGAGACAAAGTTTATTTACGCTTAAGCAAGATATTGTTGAAGTTGGCAAAAGAATGTATTCACGCGGCTATGTTGCCTCGAATGACGGCAATATAAGTGCACGTCTGGATGATAATAAATTTTTAGTTACTCCCTCAGGTGTTAGCAAAGGGTCTATGAAACCCGAGGATTTAATTGTAGTTAATATTGACGGGAAAGTTTTATCGGGAATGAAGAAACCTTCTTCCGAAGTTTTTATGCATCTCCAAGTTTATAAAGATAGACCCGATGTCAACAGTGTTTGCCATGCCCATCCTCCGTATGCAACAGGATTTGCAGTTGCCGGAATACCATTAGATAAATGTATTCTTCCCGAAGTAATTATAACGCTAGGGTCAATTCCGCTTATTGAATACGGCACTCCCGGTACTGAAGAACTTTACCGCCCTGTAACAAAATTGTTAAAAGATTACGATGCATTCCTTCTTGCAAATCACGGCGCACTTACAATCGGAACAGATGTAATTAATGCTTATCACAAAATGGAAACGGTTGAACACTTTGCACACATAGCATTTGTTGCCCAGCAGCTCGGTTATCCCAACACTTTAAATAAAGAACAAGTGGAAAAGCTTAAAAGTCAAAGAGAGAAATTTGGAATAAGAACTACTGTGGGCTGTGTTTCTAAAGAAGAAGACTCCCGCTCTGCTGGAAAAACTGAGCTATCAAAAGTGATGGATGACGAGCTTATAAAAAAATTGACTGATGAGGTATTAAAACAAATTCATAAATAAATATTTATAGATTCATTTTTTTAAGTGTTTGATTAACTCGCCGATTGAATGAACTTCAACTATTTGTGAATTATGATTAAGCTGCCAAATTAATTTTCCGTCTTTATTTTCAATTTGAATTGAACCATCTGATTTTTCGCTGTTATCTGTCGCAATTCCAATTCTTTCAAGCGCCCGCTCTGTCCATATTACATCAAGTTTATTTCCTTTAACTTGAATCCTAGTATCAGCAGTTCGGTTCATTTTAAATATTCCACGTTGAGGATGGAACTTAATTTCTTTTTTATTAAATGCTTTTTCAAAATGTCCGTTCAATACAAGATCTTCCGGAGAACCGACTTCTATTTTTTGATCTTTCGATATGAGCCAAATTATATCGGCAGTTTGTAATGCAAGATCGAGATCATGAGAAGAAAAAATAATGGACTTATTAAATTGTTTAATCAAAGATCTGAGCATACTTAAAATTTCAATTCTTGTCGGTATATCTAGAAATGCAGTTGGTTCATCTAAAAGAATTATGGAAGTATCTTGGGCGAGAGCTCTTGCAATCATAACCTTCTGTTTGAATCCGTCGCTTAGCTCGTTAAACATTTTTTCTTTGTAAGAAGATAGGCCTGTTATTTCCAAAACATTATTGATTACCATATGATCCTTCCCGCTTAACATTCCAAGCCAATTGTTATGCGGATACCGGCCCATACTTACAACCGAATGAACCGACACTTCTCCAATATTTAAATTTTCAGTAAGGACAATGCTAAGAACTTTTGCAAGCTGTGATCTTTCATACGAGCTGATTGATTTTCCATTTATGAAGAAATCACCTTTAATTGGTTTCTGAACACCGGTTAATGTTCTTAACAGTGTTGATTTTCCAAAGCCGTTTTGCCCGAGTAGGCAAATTAATTCCCCGTTTTCTACCGATAGATTTAAATGATCAAGCAAAATGTAAGCGTCGGATTTTTTTCTTTTGTATCCAACGGCTAAATCTTTTGTATATAATATTTTTGAAGATTCAATCATATTATTCCATTGCAAAAGAGTGTTTAACCTTTCTCTGCTGAATAATAATCCAAATTACTACCGGTGCACCGACAAGTGATGTTACTACGTTTATCGGAATCGTTTGTTCGTGCCAGATTAATTGTGAGATAATATCGCAAAGAAGAGCAAGGATACTTCCCACGAGACAGACTGCCGGAATTAATATTTTATGATCGAACTCACCTAAAGTTTTTCTTGTAATATGAGGCACAGCAATACCGATAAAAGCAATCGGACCGCAGAACGCAGTAATAACACCGCCAAGAATTCCTACTGCAATAACAATCAATAATCGTATTGCTTTTATATTGACACCCATACTGACAGCATAATTTTCTCCTAGTAAAAGTAGGTTCAGTGGTTTTGATAGAATGAAAGCTATGATAAGACCGGTTAAAATAATTGGGATGAGAAGAAATAAATCATTCCAGATTACATTTCCAAAATTGCCCATGCCCCAAATTACGTATCCTTGCAGATTTTCGGGCGAACTAAAATATTTCAATATGCTTTCCAGCGCTCCGATTATATATCCAAGCATCAAGCCGAAAATAAGTAACGTAATATTGCTGCTAACTTTTTTTGAGACAAAAGTTATTAATAATAAAATCACCGCCGCGCCAATTCCTGCGGCGATTGTAATACCAATTTTATTTAATAAGCCGCTTAAGAAAAGTATATTTATTCCTATCGAACCGGCAGTTAATACAACCAACGCAACACCAAAGCTTGCGCCTGAACTTATTCCAAGAACAAAAGGATCCGCCAAAGGATTTCTAAAAAAAGTTTGCATTAATAATCCGCTAACCGAAAGAGCGCTTCCTGCCAAAATTGCTGTTATAGCTTTCGGAATTCTAAATTCTATTATTATTGTATCCCAGACGGAATTTCCGGAGAATGAACCGGTTAGTATGTTCAATGCTTCACTTATAGGTATTCTTACTGAACCAAGAACTATATCAAAGAAGAAAGATAATCCCAGTAACAAAAAAAGAAATGCTGCAATAATTTTTTTTCTTTTAGTTATAGACATTAACTATTCCGAAATTTTTTTATAATATTTCAATTTATATTCAGGTAAAAGCTCCGGGTGAAATATTTTTATAAGATCACTTAATACTAAGTCGCAATTTATAACCCCTGTTTCCCAGTATTCATAAAACCCGAATTTATTTAATGAAGCGTTGTTGTTATAAATATTTTTCGTGCGGAATGCTTTAAACTTAGAATTGCGCGGGTCATTTTTTAGAACATCACTCAGCTTAACCCAAAAAAATACATTCAACCAGAAGTCGGCATCATGAGCTTTCTCAAAAATCTGTTCATAATTCAGTTTAAGGCTTCCAATAGATTGATCTTGTTTCCATAAATACTCAGCTCCCGCATCATTCAATAATTTCGACATATAACTATTTCCACCGGGTTCATACCAAACTCCCCCTAATTCCACTTCGGTAAACACTGTAGGTTTGTATGAAATATTTTGAGTTAGCTTTGTCAGTTTGATATAATGTTCGGCAATGCCGTTAAAAATTTCATTCGCTTCTTTTTCCTTATCGAAAAATGCTGCTATAAATTTTATCCATTCAGCTCTTGCTAAAGGAGAATTTTCTAGATGAAATGTTCCGGATGCAATATGAATTCCATTTTGAATAAGTTTTGGATCGCCATCCACATTTGGATTGCCGTTACCGTACGTGAATAATAAATCCGGTTTGAGACTAAAAACTTTTTCAATATTCAGACTGCGTGAATCGCCGACTTCTGTAATTTTTCCATTATCAATTAATTTCCATGCATTAGCGGAACAAATATATTTCGAATTATCTACAGCAAGAATTTTGTCTGTTAAATTTAGCTTATCAAGAAATCCAACATATATAGAAGTTAAAACGATGGCTGAGTTAATTGGCGTTCTAATTATTTGTGCGTGTTCATAGCCTTGGGGAATTTTAACATTTTTAGGAAGTAGGAGATACTGAAATATTTCTTTTCTATTTATATCAGGTGAAAATACATTTATAACTTTTGCACTATCCAGATATTTTATTTCAAAACTTTTAGAATATTCTATCTTTAACTGATCTTTATAAATTGACGTGTTGTTCTGATTATTTTTTACACTGTTGTTTGAAGTATTTGAATCAGCACAGGAATTAAATAAATAAATAATACCAATAAAGATTACTATTCTAATATTTCTAAAAATATTCATATGATTAATAAACAATTAATGAATTCAAAAAATTGCTCGGGTATGAATTTTAAGAAGGATTTAAGAACGGTATTGAGATATAAATCATTCTTAGCTTTTTACCCGAAAGCATTCGATTAAATAATAACGGCAGGTCTTCTGACTCGCTTCCTTTTACCGGCCTTCACATTCCTTATTAGGAACATTGACCAAGGTTGGTAAACAGTTCAATGAAGCTTACAGCAGCGGGTACTGTTAAGGATTTTCACCTTATTCCCTTTTAACTCAATTGCAAGAAATGCAATTGACGACCATTATTTGTATGCGTAATATATATTTATCTTGTTCTTGGAACAAGCACAACAATTTCAATTTACTTTAACAATACCATTTTACCAGTTGCTGAGTATTCCCCGGCTTGTATTCTGTAAAAATAAATTCCGGATGTTAATTGATTTTCATTAGGGATTTTACCGGCATCAAATGTTATGTTATACTCGCCAGGTTGCTGTTCTTCATTAACTAAAATTGTAATTTCTTTTCCAAGAATGTCGTACACTTTTAGCTGCACATTACTTATTGAAGATAATTGATAGCGTATAATAGTTGTTGGGTTAAATGGATTCGGAAAATTTCCTTCTAATTTGAATTCAGTTGGTATTTTTTTTTTATCATTTACATCAGAAGGATCAGATGAAGGGAAGAAAATGTCAGGGTTTGAGAGAATCCTTTTCACATCAGGATCTGCCATGAAAAGATTCCATAGTAATTGCGAACGGTAATTTTCAATCATACAGATTATTGGTCCCTGATCAATTGCAAGGTAATCATCGTTGAACCAAAGCTGGCTTACATTGAATGCATCTTTAAATCCGAAGTCTCCCCAAACTCCACTTCTGTAAGTTCTATAAAAATGTTTAATTGCATTTAAAGCTAAGTTTTCAGTTTGATATAAGAAGTATGGCATTGAACTAATAGCAGCAGTTGGTGCAATTGTACCATTATCATTTCCCGGTTCATGAGCCATATATCCCCCGGCACTGGGAATACTATTACTTGCAGTTAACCCCCAGCAATTTTCATTGTACCCGGCATAACCTTTTGGATTTTCAATACAGTATGCGCGATTGATCATTGTCTGATTAAAATTGTTTACAAAATAATTTGCATAAAGATCGCGTTTGCCCCGAGGATCAAATCCAAGATATGAATAATGGGTCCAGAATAAAGGACCGCCGTAATTTGTTCCGACTTGTAGTTGATAACCGTATTTTGGCTGACCAGTATATCTAATATTAGGGTTATTACCTTCATTTCCCCAACCACTGCGATAATAATTTTTTAGTATGGGGTGAGTTGGGGAAGCAACAGCAAGGAAATAAGTAATCATTGTTTCACTCCAACCATGAAAGAGAAAAGATCCACCTTCGGGAATATTAAATTGATAAGTTGGCGACCAATTCCAATATAAACCGTTTGAACCACCTCTATAAAAGTCCCAGTCAATTCCTTCCCAAATCTGTGTAATTGTATCTCTAATTAATTTTTCATCGTTGTTTTGTAAATTGAAGTATTGCTTTGCAGCAAGAAGTCCTTGAATCATGAATGATGTCTCAACAATATCTCCGCCATCTTGGTAATTTCCAAACTTAACTACTTTACCTGTTGAACCGTTAAACCAGTGCGGAAAAGCTCCGTGGAATTTATCAATCTTTGTTGCAAGGAAATCCACAATCTTTTTCATCCTTTCAACCCCATCGGCACGTGAAATAAATCCTCTGTGTATTCCGACAACAATAGCCATCACTCCAAAACCACCGCCGCCAATTGTATTTGTAACGTCACTTTCATTCGGCTGCCAGCGTTCCCGTGCGATTCCGGAATTCGGGTCCCCCCAATCCCAGAAATATCTTAATGTTGCACGCTGGGTCATATCAAGAAACTCATCATCAGTCATTTGATGAGTTAATGTTGTTACCTCATTACTTTTTGTTGATTCATTATTAGATTGATCGTACGCAGTTATTTTATATTTATTAGTTACGGAAGTATTGCCTATCCATTCAGAAAAAAATGATCTGTATTTTTTTACGACTGCTAAAAATTGATAAGTTGAACCATCCCATTTGTAAATTTTATAGCCGGCAAGATCGCTCTCTGTGTTAGGCTGCCAAATTAAATCAATATGAAGTTCGTAAGAGATTGATTGAAATCCCAGAGGTGTTGCCGGAGGAGTTATATCCTGAGCAAAACTAAGCTGCATGGTTGTAAATACAAAGACAGCAAGTAAATAAAAAACTTTCTTGTTCATAATAATCATTCCTCTATTTTACCGTTATATCCGTTGATTGCCAAGGTTTGTTTAGTGAAATTAATTTCTATTTATTTTTAAATCCGAGCCGTACTAATCCTTTTTTAACAATCGGATCTTTCATAAAATATTTCCAGACAAATCCGTTAAAGTAATTTTCAATCATTATAATAATTGGACCCTGATCAAGTCCTAAGTAATCTTTATCGTACCAATTCAAAGTAGGATTAAATGCATCTACAAAACCGTACTTGCCCCACAAACCTTTCGAACCGTATTTATCATTCATGTTCATTAAAGCTGGAATGGTAATCTCAGGTGCAAATGGAATTGAACCGCCCGTGGCAGTCGGTGCAATCGTTCCATCATCAAACGTCGAGTCGGGTCCGGAAGTTCCGCGTGCTGAATAGCCCCAATATTGTTTACCGTTATAATTTTTATCAGGTCCATCACATGCTGTCAATCCCCAAGTTAAAGAATCGTATCCATTCCAGTTATTAAAATTCATAAGAGCATACTCACGCTGAACATAAGTTGCGCGCCGTGAATTCTCGAAATAATCTATTCCCTTCTTTTGCATATAACTGTCAATCAATCTGCGTCCGTCCAACCATAGAAAAGAAAATTGATGAATGAACATGGAAGGAAATACAACATGACCTAATTTTTCACTATAAGGTTTTCTCCATTGATATGTTTTTAACCAAGTGTCATATCCCTTCTCAACATCAGGCATATCCATACCGGCTGAAATAATATATAAGAATAGTGCTTCTGTGTAACCCCACCAGCCAAGTTTGTTAAATCCTCCTTTTAGATCCCACCCGAGTGAAATTGTATTTGCGTATTGACCTGTTGCAGGCATTGTAAAAAATTTCCAGTCAACTCTTTTCAAAAGCTTTGTTGATAATTCTCTAATTTGTTTCTCTTTTTCATCGTTGCCATTATAATATTGCCGTGCAAAAATAATTCCGCAATAAAGTAATCCTGAATCAATTGATGAAAGTTCACAATTCCAAAATCGCTTACCGGATTTCATATCAAGAAAGTGATAGTAAAAACCTTTATAACCAGTAGCTAACAATTCAGTACTTTGTTCCGAATTCCAGAAAAAATTTAACATTGCAAGTGTGTATCGAACTGACTGTTCCCGTGTTATCCAGCCTTTTTCAGAACCTATTGCCCAGATCGGAACAGCAAAACCGACTGCCGCAATTGTTGCCGGTGATCCATCTGTGGAACGGTCTTTCACCAGTCCGTTTACGGGATTAATTTCATTAATGAAGTAGAGAAATGATTTGTATTGTAAAGTATCAAGAAATGCTTTCTCTTTTTGAGTGAGTTTGTATTCTATTTTATTATACGGGAGATATTTCAAATCACGGGATTGGCATACCACATTTGAAAAAAATCCGATTAGCAACAAACAAATTAATTTTTGCATTGAACAACTTTAACAATTCTAATAGTAAAGATAAGATAAGTTTGGAATTTATATTTGATAACTTTTTACGATTAAGATTTTATTTAAATTAATTCTAAAAATTTTAAGTGGTCAAAAAACGCAATAAAAACAAGCCTCCGAGAGACATTTAAGAGGAGAAATTTGTAAGTTTCGATGTAAATTAATTTTGATTGAGTAATCATTCGGAATGTTAGAGCATGTTAATAATTAAAAATTTTTCGATAAAATTTATTCAAATCATTCTTTTTCTTCTATTATTGTTCCGGACCAATTTCTTTGCACAAACTCTCGAAGACCGAATTACCGATATTATTTCAAAAATGACTCTTGAAGAAAAATTTCTACAGCTTCATAGACAAGGAGATATGAATACTGCAGATAACACCCGCTTAAATATCCCGGGATTTGTAATGTCTGATGGACCACACGGTGTACGAAATGGATTAGCAACTTCATTTCCAGTTGGAATTGGGTTGGCAGCCACATGGGATGTTGATCTTGTTTATAGAGTTGGCAAGGCAATGGGAGAAGAATTTCACGCAAAAGGAATTCATCAAATGCTTGGACCATGCTTGGATTTATGCCTAGATCCCCGCAACGGTAGAACTCCTGAAACGGGCGGTGAAGACCCTTATCTTAATGCAATGATAAATACTTCAATAGTTCAAGGTGTTCAATCAACGCCAACAATTGCAACTACAAAACATTTTTATACAGAGTACAGACAAAACGGAAGAACAACAAATAACTATGCACTCAGTAACCGGATGCTGCTTGAACATCACGGTTTGCAATTTCGAGAAGCTATTCAAATTGGCGGAATTATGAGTGTTATGAGTTCCTATAATTCACTCAATGGGAAAAGTGCTGCAAAAAATCCTACACTGCTTACAACTGCTCTTAGAACTAAATGGGGATTTCCATATTACGTTGTAAGTGATTGGTGGTCAATTTATTCGAATCCGGATGAAGCAATAAAAGCCGGATGCGATCTTGAAATGGGTTCGAATCTTTATGCAGATACAACCAATGGTTTACCTGGTCTTGTCAAAAGCGGAAAGTTAACTGTTGAAGATATCAATAATGCCGTGCGAAGAGTTTTAAGAACAAAAATATTATCAGGTATGATGGATTACTATCCCCCCGGCGATCCGAGCGACGTTAATAGTCCCGCACATCAAGCTTTGTGTTTGGAAGCCGGTAAAAAAGGAATTGTGCTTTTAAAAAATCAAGACAACATTTTACCGTTAGACAAGAATACAATCAGAACAATTGCAGTACTCGGACCGAATGCTAACGAGATGAGAACAGACGCTTCCGGCAGCAGTTGGGTTGATCCGTTTTATAAAGTTTCTCCGAGACAGGGAATTGAAAATTATCTTGGGACCAATAAAGTTTTATATGCTCAAGGATGTTCAATCTCCGGAAATTATGCCAGTGATCTTAATGATGCATTGCAAAAAGCAACGCAGGCAGATGTTGTTATTTATTTCGGCGGATTAGATCCGACTCAAGAAGGCGAGGGTGCAGATCGTGCAAACGGTTCTATAGAACTTCCCGGAAAACAAAAAGATTTTATTCAACTTCTTAAAAATGCTAACCCAAATGTTATTGTTGTTTTGATAAGCGGCGGAATTTGTACGGCAGCGCCTTTCATCAATGATATCAAGGGTTTGCTGTATGCATTTTATCCGGGACAGGAAGGCGGCAATGCCATTGCTCAGGTGTTGTTTGGTGATTACAACCCGAGCGGTAAACTTCCTGTTACAATGCCAATAAGTGATTTACAACTTCCGGATAGAAGTAAAAATGATTTAGATGCAATTCAAGGCGGCGGATACAGATGGTTCGATTATAATAAATTCACTCCTCAATTTGCATTCGGATATGGGTTGAGCTACACAACTTTTGCTTACAGTAATTTAAGATTCTCTCAAGACACTTTTATTTTCACAGATCAGGAATTAAATGTTTCTGTTGATGTGACAAACACCGGTTCGCGTTCCGGTGAAGAAGTTGTGCAATTATATTTATCAGAACCGGTATCTTTTACACCGAAGTTTGCAAAAGATCTAAAAGGATTCAAGAAAATTTTTCTTGAACCGGGGGAAACAAAAACAGTTGAATTCACTATCGGTCCAAATGAATTGTATATTTACAGCCAGCAATCTCGAAGTTATGAAATTGATCCCGGTCCATATCAAGTTAGAATTGGCGGTTCTTCCGATAATTTAAGTATAAGTAAAACAATTGATATTAGACCTCATCCGCCAAAACCGGATTTGCAAATTGCAAACATCATGATTGTTCCCCGCTATCCCCTCAAGGGAGACAAAGTAATTTTTCTTGCAACAATTATTAACCGCGGTACAGGGCCGAGTCCAAATTCTACATTTCATGAAGTAAGTTTTAGTGTTAATGGCAATTACGTCTGTAGTTCTTTCTCCTTGCAAGATTCAATTCCTAAAGGAAGTATGGCTTTGGTATGCTCTAATGTTAACGATAATGTTAACTATTGGGTTGCAGGCAATCCTGGTACATATTCAGTTGAAGCATTTGTTGATAGCAAATCTGCAATCAATGAAATGATTGAAACAAATAATAAAAAAACAGTAACACTAAAAGTTTATAATACTCCGCCTGTAAATCTTGCTCTGAATAAAACAGTTACAGTTTCATCAATTGAAGGAACCGGATTAGAAGGGAGTAAAGCGGTTGATGGAAGTTACAGTACACGTTGGTCATCACAATTCTCGGATCTTCAATGGATAACAATTGATTTAGGAACACCTGCTCAGTTCAACGAGATAAGATTGAATTGGGAAAATGCTTATGGAAAAGAATATCTCATTCAAGTTTCAAATGATTATTTAAATTGGATAAATATTGTAACACAAACAAACGGAAACGGCGGTTATGAAAAATACAGCGTCCAAGCCACCGCGAGATATATAAGAATTTATTGTACTAAACGCGGGACCCAGTATGGTTATTCTCTTTATGAAGTTCAAGTATTTAATAATATTGCTGCTGATCTAAAAAATGAAGATAAAAATCTTCCTTTCAATTTTAGTCTGAGCAACAATTATCCAAATCCCTTTAACCCAACTACAACCATTGATTACACTGTACCAAAAGCAAGTAATGTTAAGATTGAAATTTATAATTCGTTAGGCCAACGTGTAAATGTTTTGAAAGATTCATTTCACGAAGCAGGAAAATATAATTTAGTATGGAACGGAAAAAATTCATTCGGCAATCCGGTTAGTAGCGGGATATATTTTTACAGGATGAGCGCTGAAGGATTTACTCTTGTAAAAAAGATGATTCTTATGAAATAACGAAGTAATCATTCTAATAAGCGAAATTTCATTACAATTTCTTCATTTATACAGAAATAATTATAGCTTACTATTTTTTATATCTCTTCGGAAACATGAAAAAATCTAATATCATATTATTTTTCATCACTACGATTTCTTTCAATATTTGCTTGGCTCAGAATGTTCAAGTTAAAGATGGCTGGTTTTACATTAGCGGGAATAAATTTTTTGTGAAAGGTGTCGGATATGAGACTCATACTCGCCCGGGACAAGTTCCTTGGGTTTATAGTTTCAACGCTGATCTGATAAGATTTGATTTGCAGCGAATCAAAAACGCCGGGTTTAATACTATCCGGACTTGGGGCGCCATTACAGAAAACGAATTGAAATTGATAGATGAATCCGGGTTGAAAATTCTATTCGGTATTTGGATTGATCCGGCAGGTGATTTTGGAAGTCAATCATTTAGAACGACTATTATAAATAATGTAAACAGCGTCCTGAATTACTCAAATAAATATTCGTGTGTGATTGGCTATTTAATAATGAACGAACCGCAAGTTGCGCCAATCTATAATGCAGGTGCTCACAATCTTTTATCTCTTTGGCAATCGGTTATAACGCTGATTCATCAAAAACATGCAGGTGTTCCCGTTTCTTTTTCAAATACAATTGTCGGAGATTATATCAATATGGATATTTTTGATTTTTCCGCATTCAACGCCTACATATATAATCCGGTAACGATAACAGACTCACACGGCTACCAAGGATTTTTAGGTTACTTAAAAAATAATCGCGCAAGCGGAAAACCGTTTGTAATAACGGAGTTCGGCTTGTCAGTTTCGCCTGGTACACCAAGTGCAAACTACACTTATGGCGGAAACACATTAGAGCAGCAAACAAACGGTGATTTATTTATGTATAGAGCATTGATTGATGCCGGTGCTCAAGGCGGATGTGTTTTTCAATATCATGACGGATGGTGGAAAGACGGTCATGAATTTATTCATGATCCAACTCCGGAGGAATGGTTCGGGTTAATCGGATTTACTGATCAAAACGATATTTACGGAACTCCACGTCCTGTGTGGTCTGCTTTCGAAAACTACAACAAAGCAATTATTACTAATCCAAAGAATGAAGAAATTTATGTCGGTAAAATTCCGGTTGAAATTTTTACTACTGAGAATGTTACTTCATTTTCGATTGTGCAGAATAATACTGTTCTTTTAAACCAAACCATTTCCAATAATTATTATAATGGATTACTGGATTTGAATTTAAATGAAGATGTAAAAGATGCTCAATTAACTTTTAATTTCTACAATGCCGCCGGAGATACTGTTAAATCTGAAATGATTTCTATCCTAAGTACAAAAAGTGAGATTCAAATTCCGGAAATAAAAATGCAGTTAGTTCCGGCCGATTTGAATCCCGGGAGTAGAAATTATTTGCTGATGGAGATAACCAATAATCCGATATTTACATTTGAGGGGAATAAAATTGATTATGCCGTTCATCCACACATAGGATTTGATGCCGGTACTGCTAAATCACAAACAATCGCATTTGTTAACAATAAATATTCAGCTCAAGATTTTTTTGATATTCCAAAAGAAACAAAGGTAACTACTTTCGGAGCTGGTATAACAATTAGACATGGTAATTTCACTAAAAGAATTTCCACACAAAATATTTTAACATACGGCAGTTGGGCAAATTCTATCCAGGCTGGCGATGTAATTACGGATGTGAAAGAATTTGAAAACGCAACAGAACAGCAGATAAATGGAATTATATTGTACCAGAACTATCCCAATCCGTTTAATCCATCAACGGAAATTAAATATCAAATTACTACTAGCGGATTAGTAACTTTAAAAGTTTATGATCTATTAGGAAGAGAAGTTGCAACTTTAGTTAATGAATTGAAACCGGCAGGTATTTATGTAGAAACGTTGCATGCAACGTCTCTACCAAGCGGAGTGTATTTCAGCCGCCTTGTAGTTGGCAATTATACTGAAATAAAGAAAATGATATTCTTAAAATAATTTTTTATAGATGCATTCATCCAACAACATTCACCAACCCCTCTATTTTAATAAAACCATTTTTTTAGTTTGTGTAAAATTTCCTGCAATAATTGTGTAATAATAAATTCCGCTAGAAAAATTCGTACCGTCAAATTTTATTTCATAATTACCAGAAGATTTTTCTTCATTAACCAGCGTTGCAATTTCTCTACCGAGTAAATTGTAAATCTTTAATTTTATAAAGCTGTTTACTGCTAGCTGATAACTAATAACTGTTTCTGGATTAAACGGATTGGGGTAATTTTGAAATAATTCAAATGATAACGGAATTTGTGAGTTATTATAATCAACAGAAGTTGATACAACATTTATTTTGTAATCGGGAGAAACTGAAACAATATCTGATTCCCGCTGACCAGTACCTTTCATTAAATAGTTACCGGGTTTTTGAACTGTGATCCAAAGCGTATCACCAATTAATTCCGGCTTGCAATCTATATCAAGTGTCTGAAAATTTATTAAAGGTACATTAGTCTTACCCTTAACAAAATCTGCGAGGGGAAGTTTTGTTGCTTTACCAATCTCAAAATTTATTTTTGAGAGATCCGGTGTGAGCCACTCAACATCGGAATAATCCGAAGGTAGATTATTATTAAGCCATGTTGTACGCTGGCTTATCCATGTCTTCAAATAATTAACTTCGTCTTCGTAATTAGAAAAACGATTTTTATTCGGCCATGTATAAACAGCCGGATTAAATAAATCTTTCCATTTTGCAAAATTTCTTTCACGGGCTTCCGCAGTTAGTAAAATATTCTCTTCAATAAAACTTGTTAGAGAACTGATGCTGAAAGTTTTATTTTTCACATCATCCCATCTTTTTGCAAGTTTGTTTTTAAATACAGGATCTATCATCAAGTTAGTTGTCCAAAACGGACTGCTCCAAAGACCGTCATAATGTTTATATGCTTGCCAGCCTTCGGGGTTGAAACCATCATCATAATCTGCCAACCCGAAGCAAATATCATAATCCCAAACAGGACCCATTACAAGTTTACCTCCTTCACTATCACGGTTTTTGTAAAGGAACGCGCTTAATCGGTAAGCATCTGTGTTTTTTGTAAATTCATTTATCAAGTAATAATCCACAAATGAATCAACATCAATAAGGTTGTAATAACCTGCAAAAGGATCCCGATAAAAAGCCGAATACATAATTGTTTCAAACGTGTTTATATAATTCTTTATATAATTTTGTTGAGCCGTAACTATGTCGGCAGCTTTCGGATATTCATGAACATATGTGACGGGAGCTTTTGTACTTTGATAAACCGCAGGATATGCCGAAGTCCAATATTTATCCCCCGGATCTACTCGATCTATCTTAATAATATATCCGCCGGTAACACCATCACCGGTTATATCTGTTGCGCTCATCTTTTTTACATTAACACGATTCTTATCCCGTTTTATTTTTTCCTGTAGTATATAGAGTCCGAAATAATTTCCGTTGATCACAACTTCACAATAGCGTGTGCGCGATGCGTATCTGCCGAGGTCATTCGAGAGCTTGTATGTAATTACGTTACGCATGAAAGATTTATCAATGTATGATGCATTAAGTACCCAATCGCTTTCTTCGGGAAATCCAAGAAGTGAAACTTTAATATCATTGCCTAAACTGTCGCGTGTTTCAATTCCATACTGTTTTTTCTCAAACATTTGAGAACTATGACCGCGTATTTCAATTCCAATTTTCCCATTATAAGCATTGAACGGATCTGTAAGATTATTTCTTTGGCCTGGACCATTATCAATAATACCCATATCGGCAGTTATTTTGGGTTCATCAAGAATAGTTTGGCCATGAGTGTTGATTACAATAATCGGAAGATTAGATGATGTGAATGTTACCTGACTAAAATGTTTATTGGAATTAAAAATCAGAAATAATAAGATGAAAATAATTCTGTATGACACATCTTCACCATTTATTTAATAACAATATCCTTTCTTAGTTTTATATCACGTGACGAACTGCCTATTAAAATACTATACACACTGTTTTCAATATTCCATGATTGCATTTGTCCGTCAAAATATGCTAGTGCATTTTTTGAAACAGATAAAGTTATTTTTTTCTCTTCGCCGGGATTTAATTTTACTTTTGTAAAAGCTTTCAGCTCTTTTACCGGTCTGTCAATCTTTGGTTCTTTCTCTTCAATATATAACTGTGCAACCTCTTCGCCGGTTACAGCTCCGGTGTTTTTTAAATCAAACGTAACAGAAAAATCATTTCCGTCCGGTGTTACATCTAAATTCGAATATTCAAAAGTTGTGTACGATAACCCATATCCAAATGGGAAAAGCGGTTCAAGATTATATTTATCGAAGTGACGGTATCCGACATAAATATCATCTGCATAATATGTGCGCGCGGGAAATGTTTTGTACGTTCCGAATGCCGAACAATCTTCCCATCGTTTCGGAAATGTTACAGGTAATTTTCCAGAAGGATTATATTTACCAAGAACAACATCCGCAATTGCATTTCCGCCTTCACTTCCGCCAAACCACATTTCTACTATGCCGTTAACCTTGTTAATCCATTTATCCATTAATACCGGCGCACCGGTCGTTAAAACAACAACAACATTTTTATTTACTTCCGCTATTTTCGAAATAAAATCATCTTGTTCACCCGGGAGAGATAAATTATCTCTGTCCTTGCCTTCGGTTTCAATTTGGTATGATGTACCGGCAAATAAAAGAACTTGATCGGCTTTCTTGGCAGTTTCGATTGCTGCATTCAGCAATTCATTGCCCTGTGTTGCCCAGCCTAATATAGCAATGGCTCCGCCGCCTCTTTCATAATATTCCATCTTGATTTTATAAAGCTTTCCTTTTTCTAACTGAGTTGTGTAAGATCTTGTTTCAACGGAATGATCATTCCAATCGTTTATAACAAGTTTATCTTCAAAGTAAAGACGTGCGCCATCATCTGTTGAGGTACTTAGAACAAAATCTCCAGTCTTAGGAGCTTTAATATAACCGGTCCATCTAACCGAAAAATTATCTTCACCAATATTTTCAGCCGGACTTTTTTCATCCCATTGGAAATTAATTCTTTTATCTATCCGTTTTAGAACAGGAGTTCCGGTTAAATCCATATTTGAAAAATATTCACCGATCAATCCATTTTGCTTTTGAAATTTATCTGTAAATAAATATTTTGTTTCAATTCCTTCGGCGTCGCCTTCAAGATTTAATCCTTGAGCATATTCAATTTTAATTTTGTCCGAAAGTTTTTTCTTCAAAGCTTCAAGCGGAGAAACGGGATCTATGGCTGTTACATATGCGCTTCCGCCTCCTCCGGTTCTTGCAACTTGTGCACCCGGTCCAATAACTGCAAGTGTTTTTATTTGATTTTGTTTGAGAGGCAAAATGTTTTGATCATTCTTCAACAAAACAATTGAGGCAAGAGAAGTTTCATAAGCAGAGTTCCGGTTTTCAAAACTATTCACAAGAGCCGTATTTTCTTTCCATATCGGATTATCGAACAAACCAAGTTTGAAAATTACACTGAGGATTCTTTTCACTTTATCATCAATTACGGATTGAGAAATTTTTCCATTCTTAATTTCATCAAGCAAAGTTTTTTGATTCAAATATTCGCCGACCGGCATTTCAAGATCGAGTCCACCTTTTGCTGTTGGGACTGAAGAATGCACAGCTCCCCAATCGCTCATGACTAATCCTTTAAATCCCCATTCGTTTTTCAGTTTGTCAATCAGCAGATAATCATTCTCACTTGCATAATGCCTGTTAACTTTGTTGTATGAACTCATCACGCAGAGAACATCTGCTTCTGTAACTGCAGCTTTAAATGACGGAAAATAAATTTCATTCAGCGCTCGTTCACTAACGAGAATATCAATCCATCCTCTCTCAAGTTCTTGATTATTCACAGCAAAGTGTTTAATTGTTGCGGCTACATTTTCTTTTTGCACACCTTTGATGTATGAAACTGCCATACGCGATGTTAAGAAAGGATCTTCACCAAAGCTTTCAAAATTTCTTCCGTCCATCGGCATACGAACTATGTTTACACATGGACCAAGAATCACGTGTCGGCCTTTGCCTTTAAGCTCCCGTCCAATCGAACTTCCAATTCCGCTAACTAATTCCGGATCCCATGTAGCAGCCATAGATACAGAGGCGGGAAATGCAGTTGAAGGATTCCATCTAACTCCCACAGGCCCGTCAGACATTCGAAGTTCCGGAATACCAAGACGTTCGTTTGGTTTCGTTGCAAATCCGGTTCCACCAAGAATATCAATTTTTTCTTCGAGCGTCATACGCTTTAATAAATCATTTACTCGTTCTTCTATAGGTAATCTTGAATTTTTATAAGGTGGATTTTCTTGTGCGGCTATAATAGATGCGAATAAAAGAAACAACGATAAATAAAAATTTTTCATTACTTCTCCTTTTGCTTTGCAAATCTTTTTGGATTATTGTTTCATCCCAAGTGCATTTATATATCCTTTGTTGACAGTGCAGTTTTTAAGTTTGATGTTCTCGAGCATATCACTAAATGCTTTCTTTACAAGTTCACGCGGAGGTTTTGCTTTACGCACTTCTTCAAAATTTTTCTTCGATGTCTCTGCATATTTGATTATTTGTTTCCACTCTTCTGTCTGTACAAATGAAACAATACCGTGTGTTGAATCCATTTTCTTGTAAGGCCAGAAACACCAACCGATTTCATTTTTCTCTAATAATTTCCTAAAAGAATTAATCCACTCATCATCATTTTCTCCTGATTCTCCCAGGTATATCGGTACATTATATTTGTTGCTGTAATCAATATACTCTTGGATTTCTTTTTGTTCTGTCGGCATCCAATATTTATGAAATGTGTATGCGAGATTTTTATCAAACGGAGCACCGAAGACTTTAAAGTTTGTATTCCACTGAGCACCGCCTAGAAATATTATATGATTTTTATCTACACTTCGAATAGCAGATGTAAGTTTTTTATAGAATGGCTCAAGCAATTTGTTAAGATCTTCCTTGTTCTCGTAGAAATGCGGAATCGGCTCGTTCAACAAATCGTAACCAATCACTATTTTTTCATTTTTATATCTTGAAGCAATTTTTTTCCAAAGTGCAATTGTTGTTTGTTGAGCATCTTCACTTTCAAACAGAAACGGGTAACTCCAGCTATCGTCAATATTATCGCCGGTTTGCCCGCCGGGCGCGGCATGCAGATCCAACAAAACATAAAGATTTTCTTCATGGCACCACTTAATTACATCATCCAACCGCTTGAATCCTTCTTCTAAAAATATATCAGGATGATCTTCAACAAGAAAAAGTTTAAAATTGAAAGGAACACGAATATGATTCAATCCTAAATTTTTAATGTAATGAATATCTTCTTTGGTGACGTAATTGTCGCGAAATGTTTTCCAAAATTTTCTTGCTTCATCCGCACCGAGAAGTTCTTTGAAAGTATTATCAATCAAACGGTATGAGCTTGCATCTTCGAAGTGGAACATATATCCTTCAGGATTCAGCCAGTTACCCAGATTGATCCCCTTCGGTATAAAAACTTTTCCGTTGGCATCTATAAAATTCTTTCCCTCACAGCGGATAAATCCTCTTGTCTGAACAGAAATACTAATTCCGGTTATCATTAACCAGAAACAAATAACAAAAATCTTTTTCATAAATTTTTATTTTAATATTAGAACCAGTTTGAATTTAATTTCTTTCTTTGATCTTTCGTTTGTTTTAATAACCACTCATAGATTTCAGGATTATCGTAAGTTTGAGTCCACGAATCATGATAAGCTTCAGGATAAATTGTAAGCTTAGCATTTCCTTTACATGCAATAATCGCATCAACAAGCTCTTTGGATTTTTGCGGATTAACTACATTATCCTTTGCACCGTGAAATGCCCACACAGGTAAATCACCTATTTCACAGATTGTCCATGAATCACCCCAGCCGCAAATTGGAATAATAGCTGCGAGCCTTTCCGGAATTTCATTTGCAAGTTTCCATGTACCGTATCCGCCCATACTTAGTCCTGTGATATAAATTCTGTTCTCATCAACATTGTAGTTTCTGATAATATCATCAAGCAATGCTATAAGAGTATTGGTTTTCCAGCGGATTCCGTTTGGACATTGAGGAGAAACAATTATGAAAGGAAAATCTTTTCCTTGATCTATCAGTTTAGGCGGTCCATGTTTTTTAACTAATTCAAGATTGTTACCACGTTCACCGCTTCCATGTAAAAACATCATTAAAGGAAATTTATCTTTACTATTATAATTTTTAGGCAGATAGAGTAAATAATCAATGCTTACTGTCTGCTCATAATTTGTCGTCAAATTTTTTTCTTCCTGTCTGTTCCTATTTGTTTCCTTAACAATATTTGAAGAACAACCAGTAATTAGCAATAAATATCCTGCGG
>Ga0172369_10000167_pt1 | contig 93415 bp, 81 predicted proteins | sample LakKiv25m_FD_114539 | JGI IMG/M metagenome (GOLD analysis project Ga0172369, IMG submission 114539) | Freshwater microbial communities from Kabuno Bay, South-Kivu, Congo - kab_022012_11.25m | ecosystem: Environmental > Aquatic > Freshwater > Lake | place: Democratic Republic of the Congo... | reverse complement strand
CGAACCTGCATTGAAAAACAACAGGGATTTAAAAAGGGAATGGTTCAGCACATGCAAAATCCCTCCGCTGAAACCAAGTAATGTAAGTGTGGGGTTATTTGTTGCCAGACCAATGACTCCCAGTCCGATACCTATCCCGATAATACCAATATTTTCAATGCTATGGTAAGCCAGTAAGCGTTTCAGGTCGTGTTGCACTATGGCCATCATCACCCCCAGAATACCTGAGATTAAAGAAAACACTAGTATTATCATTCCAATCAACAGCAAATCTGTCTGTACTGATAACAGAACTCTTAGAATCCCGTAAATTCCCATTTTAATCATCACACCCGACATCACCCCCGACACATGAGAAGGTGCAGCAGGATGTGCATCCGGTAACCAGGTATGCAAGGGAATAAAGCCTGCTTTAATTCCAAATCCGATAAAAAACAAAGAAAACAGCAGCCAATTCGAATGATTGGAAAAGTAAACTTTCAGGGCATCGAAACTCATTTCCCCTGTAGCTTTGTTGACAATCAGCAAAGCAGTAAGAATAAAAAGCATTCCCACATGCATTTGTATCAGATAATTGATGCCTGTTTTTAAAATATCTCGTTTTTCGGCTTCAAATATTACAAGAAGAAATGAAGACAAAGCCATGATTTCCCAAACAATAATAAAAGACAAACCATCCCTGAGCAGCACCACCAAAATCATGGAAATATACAGCCAGAGATAAGCAAAGTAATGAATGGAAAAGTGAAATGGATTTTTCGTTTCAAGATAAGGTTTCAAATATCCTTTTGCATACAGAAAACCTATCAAAACAGTCAGGTTAACTACCAAAACAAAATAAGCTGAAAGTTTGTCAATAGTAAGCTGGAAAGTATTTTGAAAAAAGGGTATATCTAATTGAATGTCAAGCACAGGAATGTTGCTAAAGAGAACATTGAAACTCAAGAAAGAAGTTAATACCACACTAATTATAAGTAAAAACAGAGTAAAGTAATATTTTACTTGATTTTTAATTAGGAAAATTCCAATTGAAATTGTCAATACTAATATAAATAATAATCCTTGCATTTTAATGTTTGAAACTACAATCTAAAGCCAAAAGCTTCATTATCCTGCACAATTATGATATTTTTTTTAATGCAAATGTCGGTTTTTAATTCTTCAAATAAAACATTGAAAACTATTCTTTTTGTTTCCTTTTTACAATCCTTGATTGATTAGTGCTAATAAATGATTCCCATGACGAATAAGATTTGACATCACTTTTACTAATTTTATCACCAGTATAAAAATGAGCCATGGCAACAGCCAACCCATCCGTAGCATCAAGGAATTCAGGAACCTCGTTAATGTTTAGCAACCTTGTCAGCATAGCGGCTACTTGTTCTTTAGAGGCATTACCATTTCCTGTAATGGCTTGTTTTATTCTTTTTGGTGCGTATTCAAAAATAGGAATATCACGATACAAAGCTGCTGCAATAGAGGTTCCCTGTGCACGCCCAAGTTTCAGCATTGACTGAACATTTTTACCATAAAATTGTGATTCAATCGCCAATTCATCAGGTTTGTATTGCTCAATTAAATGTAATGACCTTTCAAAAATCATCTTCAATTTCAGCATTGTATCTTTGACTTTTGATAAATTTACTACGCCAAAATGCATCAATTCAACATGCTTTCCTGCACATTTTATCAAGCCATAACCCATGATGGTAGTTCCCGGATCAATGCCTAATATGATTTTTTCTGTCATGCCTCCGTTTTTTCTACAACTTCAAATATACAGGCTTTGTATCTTTGCAGCTATTATCAAAGTTCAAAATGAAAAAGAAAGCACTCATAACCGGGGTTACCGGTCAGGATGGAGCATATTTGTCAGAACTTCTTTTACAAAAAGGTTATGAAGTTCATGGTATAAAAAGGCGTTCTTCCTTGTTTAACACAAATCGTATTGATCATATTTACAAAGACTTACATGAAGCAGATGTTAATTTTAAGCTTCATTACGGAGACCTGACAGATTCAAGCAACATTATAGGAATTGTTCAAAAAGTCCAGCCTGATGAAATTTATAATCTGGCAGCACAAAGTCATGTACAGGTAAGTTTTGAAACACCTGAATATACCGGTAATGTCGATGCTTTGGGTACACTGAGAATGCTTGAAGCTGTCAGAATGCTGGGTTTAACTGAAAAAACACGTATTTATCAGGCTTCAACTTCAGAACTGTATGGTAAGGTTCAGGAAATTCCTCAAAGTGAAAAAACACCATTTTATCCCCGTTCACCATATGCTGCTGCAAAAATTTATGGATATTGGATTATTGTAAATTATAGGGAAGCATACAATATGTTTGCCTGTAATGGTATTTTGTTCAATCATGAATCGCCATTAAGGGGTGAAACTTTTGTTACCAGAAAAATAACGCTTGCTGCAGCTCGTATTGTACTTGGCTTGCAGGAAAAATTTTACCTGGGAAATCTGGCTGCCAAGCGAGACTGGGGTCATGCCAAAGATTATGTGGAAGCCATGTGGCTAATCCTGCAACAGCCCAAGCCGGAGGATTATGTAATTGCTACAGGAAAAACAACTGAAGTAAGGGAATTTGTAAGACTGACATTTGAAAAATTAGGGGTAAACCTAACCTTTATTGGTAGCGGAAGAGCTGAAAAAGCTATTGTTGACAGCTTTGATACACAGAAGTTAGAAAAAAACGAATTAAGTGATAAATATCTCAAAAAAGGTGATGTGGTATTGGAAGTAGATTCAAGGTATTTCAGACCGACTGAGGTGGATATTTTGCTTGGCGACCCGACAAAAGCAATCACAAAATTGGGCTGGAAACCTAAACACGATTTGGATATGCTGGTGGAAGACATGATCATGCATGATTTGAAAAAAATGAAAAAAGAAAGATTCCTTGTTGATACAGGTTATAAAACCAAAAGCCAAACTAAATAATGGATAAAAATTCAAAAATCTATATTGCTGGTCATTTGGGAATGGTAGGTTCGGCTATCCACAGGCAATTGCTCGCTGAGGGTTATACTAACTTTGTTTTACGTTCGATTGATGAACTCGATTTGATGAATCAACAGGCAGTTGCTATATTTTTTCAAACAGAAAAACCTGATTATGTCATTCTTGCTGCTGCCAAAGTAGGTGGAATCCTTGCCAATAATACCTATCGTGCTCAGTTTATTTATGAAAACCTGATGATTCAAAACAACATCATTCATCAAAGTTATCTGAACGGAGTTAAAAAACTGTTGTTTCTGGGCAGTTCGTGTATATATCCCAAGCTTGCACCGCAACCACTCAAAGAAGAATACCTGCTCACCGGACTGCTCGAAGAAACCAACGAACCTTATGCCATTGCCAAAATAGCCGGAATTAAGATGTGCGAAGCCTATCGCGACCAATACGGCTGCAATTTTATTTCGGTGATGCCTACCAATCTGTACGGACCAAACGATAATTTTGACCTGAAAAACAGCCATGTGTTGCCCGCCCTGATCCGCAAAATGCATGAGGCAAAAATAAATAATGCTCCTTTTGTTGAAATTTGGGGTACCGGCACTCCCCTGCGCGAATTTCTTTATGTGGAAGACATGGCCGATGCCTGCATTTACCTCCTGAAAAATTATAACGAAAGACAATTTGTAAACATTGGCTGTGGCGAAGATATCAGCATCAAAGAGCTTGCTTTGCTGGTGAAAAAAATTGTAGGGTTCCCGGGCGAGTTGCAGTTCGATAGCTCCAAGCCCGATGGTACCCCACGCAAACTGCTCGATGTATCACGATTGAATGCCACCGGCTGGAAACCCAAAATCAGTCTGGAAGAAGGGATCAGAATGGTGTATGAGCGGGTGTTTTTAAAGAGTTAGTATCATAAAATGCTCCTTGTTAAGCGCATTTTTATACAGTTTGTGCTCCTTGCAAGGAGCACAATGAAAATTAATTTCAAGATCTTTTTTAAGCAAAATTTTTCAAGATAATTTTAGCAATTATCAAATTGCACACTTTAAACCCAATGCCCAGCCATTAAAAAAGGCTGTCTTTGTACCAAGATCGGGATTAAACATCATATCCAAGCCCAGTCGGGCATTAAAATTCAGGCTCATCTTGCCAAAAAAGTTGTCTTTCTTAGAAAAACGCATGCTTACACCCAGCGGAATGGTGGTTCGGAGGTAGGTAGAGTTGGCGATTTTGGTAGTTTCATAATTAAAAATACCTGGAGATGCCCAAATTTCATCAGTTTTTGAATATATCCCGGGATATGATATTTTACTAAAATATTTAAGATTATAACCATAACTTTGATACTCTCTTAAATAAGATGTTATAGCTCTGCCAACTTCTAATCCCAAACCTGCAAATGCACTTATGCGTTTAACAGTATTTGTTTTGAAAAGATAGAGTGCACTTAAAGAGATTTCTTTATTCTCTTGATAATAACTGGCTAAAATTTGATATGTTGAGTCTTTGGTTAAAAACAAATAAGGGTCATTCACCAAAGTATCTTCAGAATATTTTATTGTTATATAATCACCAAAGTAAGCTGTCGGGTGGGACATATAATTCAACCCGATTTGAAATTCATGTTGAATTATATGTTTTTGGGTAACAGGAGAAAAGCTGAGAAATACACCTGCCTTGGCATAAGTTTGACCATAAAGAGGACTTCCTTCGTAATTCAGGGAATCAATAGGTTTAATGAATAGCTGGTCGCCATAAGCATCTATAAATTCATCAAAAGTATAAGGTTTGCTATGCAGTTCATTGACTGACCCTTCGATGCCAAATCCGCTGATCCTGAAATTGCACTTTTTATCTGTGTTTTGTGCCTCAACGTTTGAAAAATAAACATATAACACTAAAACTGTGATTAATATTTTCTTCATAGCCTTGGTTTTAAATGGTTAATTTAACGATAAATGAGGGGAATTATTGCCAATCAAAAAGTAAAAATTAATAATGTTTTTTTACCCAAATAGTTTCCCTGACAAAGCCATTTTTGTATCCCTTAAATGTTGTCCATTGTTGTCGGTTGGATTTACCTCCCTTAATGGAATAAGTGGTATAAACTTCATTGATACCAATGATTTGCATGAAAGTAAGAATTTCATCGTTGCTGGGATGAATTTCATAATCGGTATCAAAATCATTTACTAAAAACAGGGAAGGAAAATTGAGGAGGATATAGGCTGTACCATAAAGCGATGTGTGATAAAAATTAAAATAACCCAAAGTATCGCTATCAAATGTTTTGACAGAATCGGGTACATTGGAATCGGTATCGGGATACCATGCTTGCTCAACTTTTTGAACTATCCATGCTCCGCTGTATCTTTCATACTGCATTTCTTCCTTGCACGATATCATGATGAGCAATGAAAGCAAAAGAAAATAAATTTTGAATTGTAAATACTTCATATTAATCAATTAATTTCCTCCTAAAGAATAACCTATACCCAGTTCAAAACATAGTTGTCTGACATCGGCTTTGCCTTTTGAGTTGTACGAACCATTATGCATAATGCTGAAATCGTACAAATCAAGCGGCATCCAAGGATATGTTTTTGTAACACCAAACGACAGAAATAATGGTTCAAAAAGGTAGCAATTCAATTTTGCACCAAAACCAACCGAAATGGTTCGGCCTTCGTAAGAGCCATCAAATTGCTTATATTTTTTAAAAATAACAGCATAATCGTTAGCAAGAACATCTGTCCAGCCTACATAAGCATAAGGATTTAATGCTAATTTTCTTCCAATATTCCATCCGATATGTGAAAAGTAATTTTCTATTTGCAAGTCATTGTGAGTGACCGCATTTGGTGTTCCTTTCGTTTCTTTATAAGTGTATTTACTATAACCAAACTCAACATTCATTAAACCTTCCATGATGTGAAAAGCTAAACTGTAGTTGATATTAGGTTTTAATTTCATATCTGAATTACCATGTTTCAAAAAATTCAAAGTTGGATTTACCTGAAGAGTTATGTGATTTATAGGCTGCCCAAAACCCATAAAAGTGATTAATAAAAGGATAATGATAAAATAATAGTTTTTTTTCATTTTTATTAATCTTTAATAATGAAATATAATAAACTAAATCCAAAATTTGCCGGGAAAAACTCGTAGTCTTTTCCTGAAGAGGCATAGCTGTCTGTAAACATTGGTAAAGAGTAGTAAAATCTGAGTCCAAATTTTTCCGGTACATATTCTATAAAAAAAATCCATCCACCCATAATATCATACATTGAATTATCGAGTAACATGATTTTTTTACCATAAATATTTTTTTTATAATTCCACCGGGTATCCTTATATTCAGCAAGAGGTGTTCTTTTTGTAAAAACTTTGAACTTACCAATGTCGAGTCCTGCTCCAAAAGCAAAACCATTGTTAAAAAAACCCATAGTCATCAGTAATGCATTGTATCGGCTTTTAATTCCCAGTTTCCAATCTGTTTTTGTATCAGGGTCTATGAAGGAAGATTCTACTTTTCCATGCCTGAATGTCCATTCAAAACGACTATCGAAATGATTATTTGTTGCACGAAAACCTAAAACAGGTCCTGACAGCAATCCATGATAGTTAAAATCTGCACTATATCGTTGATTATACAAGTATGTAGTAGCTTTTATATTCCCCAGTCCTGGCATGAATTTTCCAAAATTATAACCTAAGTATATTCCACCACCATCTCCAGAATAACCTGTGGCAGCTTTTATATCTGACATATAGATAATCAAATAAAAGATAATCAAGTATTTAAAAACAACGCTGTAGAAATTCATAATAAATATAATTTTTTTTATACAATTAAAAAATTCAACTAATGAATTTATTCAATGATGAAAATTCTTACATGGGAAATAAAACTTTTATATTTTTGTCAAACAAATTTAAGATATTAAAATTGATGAATATAAAATATTTATCCCCGATAATAATAATACTTGCTTTTATACTGCAATCAAAAGTAATTTTCGGGCAGTTGAGATTTCCTGAGGGTACACAGTTAAATTTAATAACTGATACAACTTATGTCTATTTTGAGACAGAAATACGGTTTTATACAGGAAAATACAACATGAATGATTATAAATGGATTAAATTAAACGATTCTATAAATACAAACTGGCAGTTTTTTGCATGTTTTAATGGTGATTGTCAGGGTGGCTTGCCCGATAGTGGTAATTTTATAAAAGATTTTGGATTAAACGATACCACAGGATTTATCCGTTGTCATATTGATACACGATTTTTTGAGGGAACATCTATGTTTCAATATATTGTACTGAATAAAAAGAATTGGAATGACCAGTCAATATTAACATTCAGGGTGACTTATAAAGTAAACCTGAACACATATTTTGTGAAAATAATGAATAAACCTATACTGATATTTGATCAAAATTCAAAACAACTTATTCTGCCTGAAAAACAAAATCGACAATCGACAAAACTTGAAATTTATAACGCTCAGGGAATAAATATTTTAGATGTTAATACCATGAGTAAGGTGGTGAATCTGAGTTTATTGCAAAGTGGAATTTACATTATAAAATATTGCATTGACGAAACAGTTTACATAAAAAAAATCATTCTTAAGTAATTTTCAATATCAGTAAGAATTTGAATAAAACAAATTAACTATTTTCTTTGAGTCTGATTAGGTTTAACGCACTGCCAGCTTTAAACCATTCAATTTGCTGATGATTGTAACTATGATTTACTTCAAAAATTTCAGAAGTACCGTCCTGATGATTGATTTTCAGCGTCAGGGATTTACCTGGGGTAAAATTTTTCAGATCAACAATGTCAAGGGTGTCATCCTCCAGTATCCTGTTATAATCATTTTTATCATTAAATGTAAGTGCAAGCATTCCCTGCTTTTTAAGGTTTGTTTCATGAATCCTTGCAAAAGATTTAACAAGAACCACTTTTACACCTAAAAAACGAGGCTCCATGGCAGCATGTTCACGGCTTGAACCTTCGCCATAATTTTCATCCCCTACGACAAAAGAGCCAAAACCGTATTCCTTGTAACTTCTCTGAACTTTAGGCACCTCATCATATTGCCCGGTCAGGCTGTTTTTAACGCAATTTATTTTATTGTTAAAATAATTAGTAGCACCGCTTAACATATTGTTTGAGATATTATCGAGATGCCCACGATACATCAGCCATTTTCCTGCTGGAGAAATATGGTCGGTAGTACATTTCCCTTTTGCTTTAATCAGTAATTTCAACCCTGCATAATTTTCACCATTCCAAGGTTGAAATGGCTCAAGCAACTGTAACCTTGCAGATGTTTTATTTACATTAACTATTATTTTACTGCCATCATCTTCAGGTGCCTGATAACCCATGTCTTCCACAGCAAAACCTTTTTGGGGAAGTTCATCACCGCAAGGAGGATCAAACTTTACCATTTTACCGTTTTCATTGGGTAAATAATCGGTGAGAGGATTAAATGTCAAGTCTCCAGCAATAGCAAGCGCAGTTGTTATTTCAGGTGATGCAACAAATGCATAGGTGTTTGGATTACCATCCTGTCGTGCCTGAAAATTTCTGTTGAATGAGTGTATAATAGTGTTTTTTTCTTTTTTCTCTGCACCTACCCTGTTCCACATACCAATACAAGGGCCACAGGCATTTGCAAAAACTTTTGCTCCTATTTTATCGAAAATATCAATAAAACCATCTCTTTCAATGGTAAATCTTACCTGTTCAGAGCCGGGAGTAATGGAAAACTCAGCCTTAGGAATCAGTTTTTTTTCAGCAGCCTGTCTGGCCAGCGATGCAGCACGTGAAATATCCTCATAAGATGAATTGGTACATGAGCCTATTAGCCCAACTTCAACTTTCAGTGGCCAGTCATTTTCAACTGCAACTTCTTTCATTTTCGATATTGGAGTAGCTTTATCGGGTGTAAATGGCCCATTAATATGTGGTTCCAGTTCTGATAAATTGATTTCTATTACCTGGTCAAAATATTTTTCAGGATTCAAATACACTTCTTTATCACCGGTAAGTTTTTCTTTGATGGCATTGGCTATAGTAGCAACCTCTTTTCTTCCTGTTTCATTCAGATAAGCAGCCATTTTTTCATCATATCCAAATATGGAAGTTGTTGCACCTATTTCTGCACCCATATTGCAGATAGTTCCTTTTCCTGTGCAGGAAATTGTTGTTGCTCCGTCTCCAAAATATTCCACTATGTAGCCCGTACCACCTTTTACTGTTAAGATGCCTGCTACTTTAAGGATTACATCTTTGGGAGATGTCCAGCCATTTAATTTTCCGGTAAGTTTTACACCAATTAATTTGGGCATTTTTAATTCCCATGCCATGCCCGACATTACATCAACGGCATCAGCACCACCAACACCAATTGCTATCATCCCTAATCCACCTGCATTAACAGTATGAGAATCTGTGCCTATCATCATGCCACCCGGAAAAGCATAATTTTCAAGAATTACCTGATGGATGATACCAGCGCCAGGCTTCCAGAAACCAATTCCATATTTTGCTGATACTGTTGCAAGAAAATCATATACTTCTGAACTATTATCTAGTGCATTTTTCAGGTCTTTAGAGGCACCTGTCTCTGCCTGAATTAAATGATCACAATGTACTGTAGCAGGCACAGCTACTCTTTTTTTCCCAGCCATCATGAATTGCAATAATGCCATTTGTGCTGTTGCATCTTGCATAGCTACTCTGTCGGGAGTAAAATCTACATAATCCTCGCCTCGTAAAAAAGGTTTTTCAGGCAACTGATTGTAAAGATGTGTATATAATATTTTTTCAGTCAAGGTTAATGGTTTTCCAAGCAGTGCTTTTGCTTTTTCTAATTTTTGGGAATAATTTGAATAAATTGATTTGATTAGGGATAAATCGAACATGATTATAAAATTTAATTACTTAGAAAATTTTTTAAGTTAACAATATTTACAATTTCATCAGATTTTTTGTTTTTCATTTCAGCAATCAACAAACTGAGCCAATCAAGTCTGTAAATCAACAAATAAATCTCACGTAGTGTAAATCCATTAATGTTCATGGTTTGGGTAATGTTTTTTTGTCCTTTAAGCAGTTGTTGCAGAAATTCAAATCTGCTTGATATTTTTTCGTTCAGACCACTATCAATCATGATATAACTACTGTTCAATCGGCCATAATATGTTTCAATGACGTTGTGATTGGCCTCAGGAATTTCGTGTACAAATGCTTCTGTTTTCGCATTTTCCTGCAGCTGTTGTGCAAAACGGATACCTATCGGATAGGTGGGAGGGTCGGTGATAATGACAATTTTATTATCAGGATATTCCTGAAAGAATGGGATAAGCAATTTTCCTTCCTTGATAAATTCATTTGTATTTCTTAATGCACCTAACAAACTTTTATAGTTTTGCTGAAGGTTTTGATGAAACAATTCTGAAAAAATAAGAAACAGATAGGTTAATGAATAACCAAGGGCCATTCGAGGTTGAAATCCAGGCTCTGATAGATAAACCTGAATATTGTTTTCTGTTGCTAATTCGTTCAACAATCCTCCTGTGGTGATAGCTAAAATATGGGCATGCCTTTCAACAGCCTGAATATACAGACTCAGGGTTTCTTCTGTATTTCCTGAATATGAACTAATAATGACTAGTGAATTTTCATTTACATAAAATGGTAAACTATAATCTGATACTATTTCAATCGGAACAGGACTTGTATCGTAGAAAAAACTTTTTATTATCCTGCCAGCTATCCCTGAGCCACCTAATCCGCAGATTACAATATTCCTGAAACTCTCAGCATTCAAATTGTGACGAATATAGTTTGATAGTGTGTATTCAATTTGGGATGGAAATTTCTCCAGATATTTTTTCTGATATTTCATTATTATCAATGATTTTTTCTGATTGCAAATTTATGGTTTTATTTGGTTTTTAATTAAAATATGGCAATAAATAGTCATTATCAACATAAGAATAAGAATAAATTTTAATAGGTCTAAAAAAATTCAGTAAATTATTAACTTTGTAGCATCATTTTATCAACTTAAAAACAAAATCTAATAACAATGAGAAAAGGAATTTTGAGTTTTTTTGCGGCTATGTTATTGCCAATATTAACATTTGCCAGCGAAGCCGATTTGAAAGTACCTGATGGTATTAAAAATGAAAGTATCCTGTATTATGGTTTTATTATCTGTTTCATCGGGCTGTTTTTTGGCTTTTATCAATTTATGAAAGTAAAAAAACTTCCTGCACACAAAGCCATGCTTGATGTTTCTGAAGTAATTTTTAAAACATGTTCAACTTATCTGAAACAGCAAGGGAAGTTTCTGGCTATTTTATTTTTGTTTATTGGTGCCGCAGTAGCTGGTTATTTTGGATTTCTGGCAAAAGATCATGAAGGAAATGCTTTGTTTGGAATAGGAGGAGTACTATTAATACTTTCGTGGACAATTATTGGTATATTGGGTTCTTACAGTGTAGCAGCCTTTGGCATCAGAATGAACACATTGGCCAACTCAAGAATGGCATTTGCCTCACTAGAAAGAAAGCCACTTAAACTGCTGAATATTCCACTGACTGCAGGTATGAGCATAGGTGTTATGCTGATATGTATTGAATTGATTATGATGCTGGTAATTCTCTTGTTGATGCCAGGTCACCTGGCAGGAGCTTGTTTTATAGGTTTTGCCATTGGAGAATCGTTGGGTGCTTCTGCTCTGCGTATTGCTGGAGGAATATTTACTAAAATAGCAGATATTGGTTCAGATTTGATGAAAGTGGTGTTCAAGATTGGTGAAGATGATCCACGAAATCCGGGAGTTATTGCCGACTGTACTGGTGACAACGCAGGTGATAGTGTTGGGCCAACTGCTGATGGATTTGAAACATATGGTGTGACTGGTGTAGCACTTATTTCATTTATACTTTTAGCTGTTGGTGTGGCTGGTGATTTTGACATCACAGCATTTTTACAGGTAAAAATGCTCGCCTGGATTTTTTTAATGCGTATTTTAATGATTGTAACCTCAATAGTAGCTTACTATATCAATGGTATTTTCAGTAATACAAGGTATTCTAAAGCAGATGACCTTGATTTTGAACGTCCTTTGACCAACCTGGTTTGGATTACTTCAATTTTATCCATTATAGTAACCTATCTGGCAAGTTATTTTATGATTCCTGACCTGAATGGTAATACTGATATGTGGTGGATACTTTCTACCATAATAAGTTGTGGAACCATTGGTGGTGCTCTGATACCTGAATTTACAAAGATTTTTACATCCCCAAAATCTGCACATGTTGCTGAAATAGTCAAATCAGGAAGACAGGGAGGCTCATCTTTGGTTATTTTGTCAGGTTTTATTGCTGGAAATTTTTCAGGATTCTGGAAAGGTATGGTTTTCTTCCTTTTGATGTTTCTGGCTTATTTTATGAGTACTTTCGGATTGAATGAAATTATGGTATATCCTTCAATTTTTGCATTTGGACTGGTAGCTTTCGGTTTACTTGGAATGGGACCGGTAACAATAGCCGTTGATAGTTATGGACCTGTTACTGACAATGCTCAATCTGTTTATGAATTATCGTTAATTGAAGAAATACCCAATGTTGATAAAGAAATTGAAAAAGATTTTGGTTTCAAACCAGATTTTGAAAAATCAAAGCATTATCTGGAAGCCAATGATGGTGCCGGAAATACTTTTAAAGCTACTGCAAAACCAGTATTAATCGGAACTGCGGTAGTTGGAGCAACAACTATGATATTTTCATTGATACTGATGATACAGAAAACTCTGGGGGTTCAACCTGAATCGATTTTAAACCTATTGAATCCTTATTCAATTCTTGGATTTTTACTTGGTGGGGCTGTGATCTACTGGTTTACTGGTGCATCAACACAAGCGGTAAGTACAGGTGCTTTTCGTGCTGTCGAGTATATCAAAACTCATATCAACCTTGATCCGAATGCCCCGAAGAAAGCAGATGCAAAGTCATCATCTGAAGTTGTTAAAATCTGCACCCAGTATGCTCAGAAAGGGATGTTCAATATTTTTATTGCAATTTTCTTTTTTGCACTTGCCTTTGCCTGTCTTTCATCACCATCAAGTATTGGAGGTAACAATGCCGTAGCATTATTTGTCAGTTATTTGATTGCCATTGCAGTATTTGGACTTTTCCAGGCAGTTTTTATGGCCAATGCAGGTGGTGCGTGGGATAATGCAAAGAAAGTAGTTGAAGTTGACCTTAAAGAAAAGGGAACAGAACTACATGCGGCAACCGTTGTTGGTGATACGGTTGGTGATCCATTTAAAGATACTTCTTCGGTAGCTTTGAATCCAATTATCAAGTTTACTACTTTATTTGGATTGCTGGCTATGGAAATAGCAATATCAGTTAATTTCAGAGATACAGCACCTTATGTTGGTCTGGCATTCTTTGTTATTGCTCTTATCTTTGTATGGCGTTCATTCTACAAAATGAGAATTGCTGATTAATCAGACTCTTACAAAAGCAAACAGTTTGAAGTTTATCAGGCTGTTTGCTTTTTTATTTTCATTCTATTTATTTCCATCTTAACTTGGTACTAAATATTTTTATGCAAAGGTTTTTATCAAAACAGATTATTCTTTTTCTATTTGTTCTATTTGCTCACAATTCGTATTGCCAGTCAAATACATACATTGAAGACAGTTTGAGTCGGATGATAACAGGCTTAACGAATTACATCACTGCTATTGAACAATATAATCCCGGGGTGCTAAAGACAATGGTTAAGGCTGACAGCATAGAAATCAATATTTATCGACCTTTGGGTTTGAAAATAGATCTTGCTTTTTCAAGACCAGTAATTAATGACAGTATTTATTTTTGTATTCCAGCAGCATTTACAGCAAAAGACACAAGTATAGATGGTCTTTATGTTTATAAAGGACAGGTGATTGATACACCTTTTAATGAAAAGCTAACAGGAGCATGCATTTTAAAAGAAAACAATATTCAGGTATTGTTACAGGATGAATTAGATGATATTATTTTTCAGGAAATAGTAAAAAATAAGTTTTCATTTTTTCAGCAAGCTGTACTCATCAGAAACTCGCAAATTGTTCCTTGTACCTTATTCAAACAAAAGAAAAATTTGAGAAGAGCATTGGTTATACTTGACAATTATTATTGTGTGGCGGAAAGTGTACTTCCTGTTTCAATCAGTAGTTTTCAAGATGCTCTTTTAAAAATTGGAGTTTTAGATGCCATTTATCTTGATATGGGAACGTGGAGTGAAGGCTGGTATCGTGATAATGATTGTACTATCCGAAAAATCGGAGAGAAATTTTTTAATACCCACTTACAAACTAATTGGTTGATTTACAGATTATAATAATATAGCCAGGGATTTAAATCCCTGGCTATGAATAGTTGATTAAATCTCTTGATTACAATAATATAGCCAGGGATTTAAATCCCTGGCTATAAATAGTTGATTAAATCTCTTGCTATTATTAAGTTAATAATGGTTATTATTTTTATTACTTATAAGCCGGAATCCCTGTAATATCCTGACCTGTGATCAGAAAATGGATGTCGTTGGTGCCTTCATAGGTAAATACCGATTCCAGGTTCATAATATGTCGCATAATAGGATAATCGCTGGTAATACCCATTGCACCAAGAATGGTACGTGCCTCACGACAAACATCAAGTGCAATTTTAACATTATTTCTCTTTGCCATTGACACCTGCATAGGAGTAACCTTTCCTTCATTCTTTAGTACTCCAAGGCGCCAGGTTAGCAACTGAGCTTTTGTTATTTCAGTTAGCATTTCGGCCAGTTTTTTCTGGGTTAACTGAAAACTTGCAATCGGTTTTCCGAATTGTGTTCTCTCCTGTGAATATTTTAATGCCACATCATAACATTCAGCAGCAGCACCTATTACCCCCCAGGCAATACCATAACGTGCAGAATTTAAGCACATTAAGGGTCCTTTTAATCCTTTAACATTTGGAAAGATATTTTCTTTTGGTACTTTTACATTGTCAAAAACCAGTTCACCTGTACACGAGGCACGCAATGACCATTTATTGTGTGTTTCAGGTGCTGTGTATCCTTCCATTCCTTTTTCTACGATAAGCCCTCTAACAATTCCTTCATCATCTTTTGCCCATACTACAGCAATGTCGGAAACTGTTGAATTCGTGATCCACATTTTTGCACCATTCAGCAACACATATTCTCCCTTATCTTCAAAATGAGTGACCATGCTTCCCGGATCTGAACCATGATTTGGTTCAGTTAGTCCAAAACAGCCAATCAACTCGCCAGATGCTAACTTTGGCAAATATTTACGTTTTTGTTCTTCTGAACCAAAAGTATAAATCGGGTACATTACCAATGATGTTTGTACTGAAGCTGTTGATCGTATGGCAGAGTCACCTCTTTCCAATTCCTGCATTATTACACCATAAGCAATATGATCAAGGCCTGCACCACCATATTCTTCAGGTATAAATGGCCCAAATATACCTTGCTCACCCATTTGTTTAAATAAATGTAAGGGGGCTTCATGTTTAAGAGCACAATCTTCAATGATAGGCATTACTTCCCGGTTCACCCAGTCACGAACAGAGCTACGGATTATTTTATGTTCATCGGTTAATAGTTCATCAACCAAAAAATAATCAGGGCAATTAAATTTTCTTACTTCCATATTTTTATTTCTTACTTTTTATTAAAAACTGTTAATTCTCATTAAATACAGCGTTTACCTTTTCGAGAGGAAACTTTTCACCTTTATAACCTGCCAATACAGCATTTCTCATATAGTTTACATCAAACACTCCAGTTTCACGTGCAAAATAAAGTAATGAGACTAAAGTAGCATATTTATCACCAAATGAACGAAAATCAAAGGTTTTAACAGTTGCATTAGTATCAGGAACAGCCAATGAACTATCTATTAAGAGCAATCCTTTCTTCATACTTTTTATCTTCTTCAGGTTATGTTTCAGACCATCTTCAGAAGTAATGATTACCACATCAGGAACGGTAGTGCCATGATAATGAATGGTTTCGGGAGAAATAATCATTTCAGAAGTAGAAAATCCTACGCCTACCGTGACCGGATAACTACCTTTCTGGGTAACCTCATAGCCAGCATTAATAGCTGTTTTTGCAAGAATTGAAGCTGCTGTTTGCACCCCTTCACCAGCAGAACCACTTAAAATAACACGTAGTGGTTCTTTTAAACAATTTTGTGTTTCAATACCTGTAAAATTAATGGCTGAAAATAGTGATTCCTTATTTTGATGAAACTCAGCTTTAAAGGCTTGTCTGTTATTTTGCAATATTATTTCTTTTTTCCCCGAACTTTCAACTATCTCTGTAAGTTTTCTGCGAGGATTGAATTTTGTTCCATAACCTGTACATACTTCAAAAACCTCGACAACCGAACATCCTTTAATTTTAAATGCATCCTGAAGTTTTTCAGCATAATTTCCTATACCAATAATTCGGCTGGTGTAAGATGCACCTGCTTTATGAGCCAATTCAATGATATCGTATTGTTGAAAAAGATTCCCCTGTGGAGAAGTTGTTGTATTAAATCCAACAGGAGTAAGTCCACTGGTTTGCCCCCCAGTCATACCATAAAGAAAATTATTATGGATAATGATGGTGATATCAATGTTTAATCGTGCTGCTTCAAGCAAATGCTGTAATCCTATTGTTACGCCTCCATCTCCGATAAATACAATAATTTTTTGATTTTCATTTTGTTTGCCAAGAGCTACTCCGACCCCCAAAGCAACTGATCTTCCATGAAGTCCGTGAATAGTGTGAGTGGTAAATGAAGCATCGATGATACCATGGCAACCAATATCAGTAACAATAATGACATCAAGCGGGTTTAGTCCGAGATTTTCCAGAGCTGTTGCTGAATGCTTTGCTATCTGGTCGTGTCCACAACCTTTGCAAAAGGGAAGATTCAATGAATTCAGGAATTTACTCATTGCAATTCATTTAATATTTCAACAGGAGAAATCATTTTTCCGATGGCACCAATATGCCTGACATGTTCAGGGAGTCGTTCACCAAAAAGTATGCGGGCATACTGTGCATTCAGGTTTTCTTCACATACAATTACTTTTTTGTAGTTTTTCAGAATATCATAATAGATTTCAGGTACAGGTAATAGTGTTTTTGCAATCAGTACTGAAATATGTTTTCCTTTTTCACGCACTAACTCCATGGCTTCGATGGCAGCTTCTGATGTGATACCATAAGAAAACAACAAGGTATCTGACTGGTCATTTTTGATATAATTGAAATGGGTGAACGAATGAAGGTTACAGGCACTTTTCTTGTCAAGCCTTACAGTATTTGCAAGAGCTTCTTCGGTGCTGTGTTGTAAAATTCCTGATGTATCGTGTGTTGAAGCTGTAAAACGAACCTGATGCCTGTGGTTTCCTAAATGTAAAAACTCAGGTACTTTATTGTTTTCAGCCTGATAAGGTTTGTATGTTTTTTCACCGGAATATTCAGGTTTAAGCGTTTTCTGAATTTTTTCCAACTTAGCAAAATCAAACCTTCTGTTGGTCATTACCATTTCTTTTGAGGTAAGAATAACAACAGGGGTTCTTAATTTTACAGCTGTTTTTACTGCTTCAGCAGGTAATTCCCAACAGTCTTCAAAATTAGAAAGGCACAAAACAGGCAATTGATGTCCTCCGGAAATCATTCCATGAAGCAGTGAAATGTCGCCTTGTGCACCACATGTCGCAGTTCCTGTTGCAGGACCCAACCTTTGTGCAAGTACAATAACCATTGGTAGTTCCATCATGAACGCCATATTTACTGATTCTATCATCAGTGCAAATCCGGGAAAGGATGTTGCAGTTACCGGCAATCTTCCGGTTGCTGATAAACCACTCATCCACTGTAATGTTGTTATTTCATCTGGAGCTGGCATCATGAATGGAAACCTTTTACTGGCATAATAATACAACAAATTGGCAGGTGTGATGGGATAACCAATAAAACTATCAGCACCAGCACAGGCTAAACTTTCAATAATCAGACGTGAGGCATCTGTCAATGCTATTTTTTGTTCATTTTGCATGAGTTAAAATGAGGTTAAACTGACTAAACTTTAAATTTTAACAGGGCAAATTTATTGATATTTAGCGAAGAGCAAAAAAAATGTGCATTTTGCTCAGATATTTTTTATGTGATTGTTTTTTTGAATTATAAGCAGGATTGTAATGCAATTCTTTTCTTTTTTTAAAAGCAGATATTCATGAGCAGATTATTGTTTTGTGCTCTATCTCATAAAATTTGAAATATTTTCAATTAATTAAACAATTTCTAAAAATTAGATTTTAAACATCATTCAATATTTAATGCTTAAATTTGGTAACAAATATTGAAACATCTTTAAATAACAACGGATAAAAAACAGGAATAAGTATAAAAATTTAGATTATGATTGATTTTAACGCATTATTTAAAATTTCATATGGACTTTATATTATTTGTTCAGGGGATGAAAAAAGCGGAAATGGTTTTATTGCAAACGCAGTTTTTCAGGTTACTGCTGAACCTGCCAGATTTGCTGTTTGTGTAAATAAAAATAATTATACCTTTGAATTCATAGAAAAATCTGATTGCTATTCAGTATCTGTTTTACATCAAAATACTGCATCAGAAATAATTGGCAGATTTGGTTACAAGAGCGGCAGGAATTTTAATAAGTTTGAGGAAATCAATCTAAAATACGGTCAAACAGGCGTACCTATTGTTTTAAATGATTGTATTGCTTATTTTGAGTTTAAAGTAGTACAAAAGTTTGATGTAGGAACACATTGTATTTTTATTGGTGAACTGGTTCAGGCTGAGATTTTAGACGATACAAAAGAGCCTCTAACTTATCAGTATTACAGGCTTGAAAAAAAAGGATTAGCACCTAAGAACGCTCCAACTTATATTAATAAATCAAAATTAGTTCAAAAAGCTGAAGTAAAAAAATCAGGAAAATACAAATGCACTGCATGCGGACATATATATGATAATGCAACAGAAAGTATGAAATTTGAAGCTTTACCAAACGACTGGAAATGTCCTGAATGTGGTGCAGATAAAGAAGATTTCATCGAAATTTAACATTAAATTAAATAAATATGACTAAATCATTAAAGGGAACACAAACCGAACAAAATCTGTTAAAAGCATTTGCAGGCGAATCGCAGGCACGCAACAGATATGAATTTTTTGCAGGAATAGCAAAAAAGGAAGGATATGAACAAATTGCTGCAATTTTTATGGAAACCTCAAATCAAGAGAAAGAACATGCTAAACGTTTTTTTAAATTCATGGAAGAAGGTGGTTGTATTGAAATTACTGCTGCTTATCCGGCTGGCAGAATTGGCACCACTCAAGAAAACCTGAAAGCAGCAGCAGAAGGAGAAAACGAAGAATATACCTTGCTCTATCCGAAATTTGCAGATATAGCAAAAGAAGAAGGTTTTCCTGAAGTTGCTACTGCTTTTAAAATGATAGCAAAGGTTGAGATGGAACATGAAAGAAGATATTTGAAGCTATTGCAGAATATTTCAGAAGATAAGGTTTTTGTAAAAGATGGCAAAGTTTGGTGGAAATGCCTGAATTGCGGCTATGTTTACGAATCGGTAAAAGCATTAGAGACCTGTCCTGCCTGCCTACACCCTAAAGCATATATGCAAGTAAGAGAGGAAAATTATTAGAGACCACTTGCTTAATATTTTATTTATAATGAGCTGCCTGACATAGCATACAGGCAGTTTTTAATTATAATGTTTAATTTTTTAAATCGTTTCAGCAATACAATGAATAGAATGCTGAATTTGGAATAATTCAGTATTATTTAGCAGCAACCACAAAAACATTGGTAGCCAGAAGGGGGTTTATTGTGGTATCACCACGAAAGATGTATTTTTTTAGAAATCTTTTTACAGCGGAGTCTTTCATTACATCCAGCGGAGCTGTAATCAGTGATGTATGGATAATGGTAAAACCTTGTTTTTCCAGAAGGCGTACAATTCTTTTACGGGTATATATTCTTGCATTTGAATACTTTTCATGAATTCTTTGTGGTAACCATGAAAAAAACGGTACTCTGTTCCATGGTAATAATGGTAATTTTGCACCGTGTGTTTCAAAAATCCACCATTTATGAGGGACAGTTACAGCCAGCATGCCACCGGTTTTTAACATTTCGTACAATACTTTAACAGTATCTTCATGCCTGAAATGCTCAATTGTTTCAAAACAAATCAGTCTATCGTATTGTTTGTCAACTGCTTCAGTTTCAATATTTTTTATGACAATAGAACAATTCGGTGCATTTCTTTTTATTGCTGTTTCTTTGAACACTTCTGCATTTTCAGGAAAAAGATCAATACCTGTTAACTCAGCAAAATCGCTTGCCAATAAAAATACTGTATTTCCATTGCCACAACCCACATCAGCAAGGTGCAAACTTTTTCCGGTGAATCCTTCAATTTTCCGTAGAAGTTTTACCCTTGTCTGCACAAACAGGTCATCAAAATTGGCAGGTAAGCCAATGTAATGGCCATCTTTAAAGCGTTTTTTGTCAACAATTGACATTCAAAACTATGCTTTATTGGATTTATTGAAAAACAGAGGTTTTAACTCAATATATGCCAGGCCAAGAATCATCAGGATAATGATGATTGAAAATAATATAGATATCTTTTCTCCTGTATAATATGATTTTGGTTCAAATTTAAAGATTATTTCATGTTCACCTGCTGGTACCAACATGGCTCGCAGAATATAGTTTACTCTGAAATGTGGAACCAGTTTACCATCCAGATAGGCATTCCATCCTTTGTCGTAATAAACCTCAGAGAATACTGCCAATTGCTGGTTATTCGATTTGGTAAGATATTTTAATTCATTTGGCTTGTAACCACCAAAATTAATGAATGAAACATTATCTTTTGGAAAGCCATCTGCACTGACCATATCTTTAAACTTTTTATCAACAACAGCATATTTACGAAGGTCATATTTTGATAATGTATTGATTTCCTCATCTGCATTGTTTACCCAAACCAAAGAATCAACAAACCAACAGTTACCAAAGCGTCCTGAATTTGGTAAAACTCCGTTTGCTTCGTTGCTGACAATAATATATTTAGCATTCATCATGTTTAGTGCAGGAGTAAGATTAAAGTTTACCGTACCTGTTTTGTTAAGTTCTGTGGCTAATTTTTCTATTTCCGGGGAAAAATGTTTTTCAATCATTTCCTGGTATCGTGCCATTTTAGCTCCATGATATCCTCCAATCAATTTATGAAAATAAGCTTTGCTGCAATCTGCCCATGGATTGGTGGTCAGATCAAGAACACGATAATGCGGATCAGGATCTTTCAGGATGGCTTCATCAGCAGCAGTTTTATCAACCAAAGCTTTATTACCTCTGGGTTTACGATGAAAATCATTGCTGTTGAAATAGCGTTTATCTACACCCCACATATCAATAACAACTGACAGACCTATAATTACTAATACATACTGAGTTTTTATTTTGTTTTTTAACCAGGCAAATAATGCAGCTGCGGTTACAAGAATAAAGAAAAATGAACGGAAAGCATCGGTACGCAGCAGTTTTGCCCTGTCTTCGCGTAGAAGATCAATAGGCCAATTGTTTTTTTCCAATGTTTCGTCAATTTGCCCTATAAAACTGAATAATGATCCACCAAACAAGGCAAAAAACAAGGTTAAACCACCTATTCCATAAAAACTATACTTGAGAGCTTTCAGGTACTCATCTTTTTTTGTTTTACCTGTTAAAAACTCATTGATGGCCAAAGCTGACAACACAGGTACCATAAGACCTACCATCAGCAACAATGTCATTGGCACCCTGAATTTGTTATACATAGGAAAATAGTCGAAAAACAGGTTGGTAAGAGCAGGAAAGTTTTCACCCCACGACAACATTAAAGTTAGTACTGCAGAAGAAAAAATCCACCATTTGTAATGATGTTTTACAACAAACATTCCGAGGACAAATAAAAATAAAATAACAGAACCAATATAAATAGGGCCTGCAGTAGTGGCAAGTGTTCCCCAATATGTAGGAATGTTTTTCAGTGCCTGACGCGAAATGCCAGATTCTGCAAGTTTTGAGTTCGGCCCAAGTTCTTCAGAAGAAGCACCACCTGCAAAATAAGGCACCAGCAGGGTAAAACTTTCTTTCACCCCATAGCTCCAACTGAGGGCATAGTCTTTTTCAAGACCCTTTCCTGTATTTTGTTTTTCCTGAAGCTCAGAGCCACCACGCATAGTATATTTAGTATATTCCTGTGTGGTCCACAATGCCTGAATATTTACACCTAATGCAATGATACCTGCCACAGCCAACACACCTATCGATTTAAAAAAGCCTGAAAAAGTTTTATTTTTTATAACATGAATAAACTCTACAATAAATAGAATTAATGAAACAATCAGTGTATAATAGGTGATTTGATAGTGATTTGCCCTGATTTGCAATGCTAATGCAATTGTTGAAAGCACTAAGCCCCAAAAATATTTCTTTTGCAAGGCAAGAATAAATCCTGCTAAGATCAGTGGAGCAATGCCCATAGCCAGTGCTTTTGTTAAATGCCCTGCTTCAACATTAATAAAATTATAGGAGGTAAAAGCAAAAGCAAATGCAGAAATAGCGGAGACAGGGATACTGATTTTTAAAACAAGCATTAAAATATAAAAGCAAAAAAAGTAAACAAATATATAACTAAGTGGCTCCGGCAGATACAGTCTGATGGTATAAATCAAGTATGAAGCAATATTTTTAGGAAAAATAATCCAAACCATATAATTAGGCATCCCACTGAAAATAGAATTTGTCCATAGACTGAATTCACCAGTATTTTTTAGATGTTCAAGTGTTTCATGCTGCATGCTTTTAGCCATGATAATATCGTGTTGTTTCAAAATTTTTCCTTCCAAAACAGGAGAAAAATAGATCGTAATCAGCAACAGAAATCCGGCAATAACCACGATATGTGGCAGGATTTTTTTAAAATCAATTTTTTGTTTCATCTTATTCAGGCTAATATTTGTTTGTTACTTATGAAATATCAAAGTGCGAAAATAATATTTAAAAATGTATGAGGAAAACCAATCAACATAAGAGATATTTGTAAAACGCTGCAAAAAATAAATTAGAAATGTTTTGATTTTAAAGTATTAATTTTGTGTGATTTATATTGTTGTCTTGAACATTATCATTCAAACTTTGTAATTTAATGTCGCTTTTTTTACCAAAGTAGGATTATCAAAAATGAGATTGTATGGTTTAATAGGAAAAAGTCTGAAACATTCTTTAAGTCCTGTAATTTTTAATAAAATATTTGAAGATTTAATGCTTACCGACATTGAATACAAGTTGTATGAGTTAGAAAATGTTGATATGATAATAAATTTGGTGAAAATTATTCCTGAGCTTGAAGGCTTTAATGTAACCATTCCCTACAAACAACAAATCATTCCATTTTTAAATGATCTTGACCATGTTTCAAAATCAATTTCAGCAGTAAATACTGTAAAAATAAAAAGGAGCATAAGCAAGATAGAATTGCACGGGTACAATACTGATGTAATGGCATTTGAGCAATCCTTGTTAAATTTTATTAAAGACAGTAATATTAAAGCACTGATTTTGGGTAATGGAGGTGCAGCAAAGGCGGTCAAGTTTGTTTTAAATAAATTAGGAATTGCTTATCAAACTGTCAGTCGTCAGTACGGTGATGCCTGCATTTTATATAGTGAACTTAACAAGGAAATAATTTCAGAACATAAGCTGATAGTCAATACTACACCGCTTGGAATGTATTCTCAAAATGACACTTTTCCCGATATACCGTATCAGTTTTTGACTTCAGAACATTATTTATACGACTTAGTTTATAATCCGGAAATCACCATATTTCTCAACAAAGGCAGACTTTCAGGCAGTAAAGTTAAAAATGGTCTGGAAATGCTTAATTTACAGGCAAAGTCAGCATGGAATATTTGGAATGGGTATAGTTCTTGAGGATTTTAAAAAAAGGTTTTTATATGAAAAGTTTGTATATTGGCAGCCATTAAAAAATGGGCAAAATATTAGCAAATACAGTTTTTTTAGTACTCTTTTCAATTTTGAGCATTTCATTTTCAGCCTTTTCTCAAAGGGAAGGTAATATTTGGTATTTTGGAGGCAATGCTGGTATCAGTTTCAATGGTGGAAATCCAACAGCACTGACCAACAGTGCCATGTTTCAATATGATGGCTGTGCCACCATTTCTGACAGCACTGGAAAGTTATTGTTCTATTCCAACGGAGTTAATGTATGGAACAAGAATCATGTAATAATGGACAATGGCAATGGCCTTAAAGGAGGATATGCCTCTACACAGTCGTGTGTTGCTGTAAAAAAACCAAAATGTGACTCTCTTTACTATCTTTTTACTGTAGATGATGCTGCCGGACCTGATGGATTCAGATATTCAATCATTAGTATGAACAGAAATGGTGGATTAGGTAAGGTTATTACTAAAAATATACCTTTGCTTTATCCAACCACAGAGAAAGTAACGGCTGTCAGGCATAGAAATAAAACAGATATCTGGGTTATTACACATGGCTGGGATACCAATGCTTTTTTTGCATACAGAATAACACCTACTGGTTTGAATACCACACCCGTTGTAAGCAAAGTTGGGTATAAGCATACAGGTTCACTAACAAGAACTGCTGGATATATGAAGGTTTCTCCTAATGGTAAAAAATTGGCATGGGCAATGACCAATTACAGTGGTATTGTAGAAATCCTTGACTTTGACGACTCTACTGGTGTTGTTTCAAACCCTATTTCATGCAATACAATCAAAGATCCGTATGGAATTGAGTTTTCACCAGATGGTACCAAACTTTATGTTTCTTCACGTAGTTTCAAAGAAATATATGAGTTTTTCCTGGATGCTGGCTCTCCTTCGCTGGTATTAAGTTCATTGGTAAAAGTAGCTACTGGTACTGCACAGCTTGGTGCTATGCAGGTTGCTATTGATGGACGCATTTATGTGGCACGAGAAGATAAATACCTTGGTATTATAAATAGCCCCAATGCTTATGGTGCAGGGTGCAAATATGTTGATAAGGCATTTTATCTTGCTGGAAAAGACAGCAAATTTGGTCTTCCTACCTTTAATCAAAGTTATTTTTACAATCCGGAATATTCTTTTGAAAACTTTTGTTATGGCGACACTACCATTTTTAAAGTTAACAGTTCCAGCCTGATAGATTCCATTATATGGAATTTTGGTGATGCCAGTACACAAAAAGACACCAGCAGTGCTTTGGTTGCTAAATATAAATATCCTGCTTCGGGAATTTACAATGTCAATCTGATTGTTTACTTGATATCCAGCAAAGTGGATACACTGACCTGGACTTTAAAAATACACCCCAAACCTCTCTCTGCATTTAACATCAACGACAGCACACAATGTGAAAGTGAGAATCTTGCCTATTTTTTTGACAACAGTACCATTTCTACTGGTACATTAAAGTCGTACTGGGAGTTTGGTGACTTTGACACCAGTACACTGGTAAATCCTTCTCATAAATATATGACAGATGATACTTTTTCGGTAAATCTGATTAGTATTTCTGATAAAGGATGTAAAGATACTTCTTCTCATAAAATGATAATCTTTCCTTCTCCTCTTGCCGACTTTGAAATGAATGACAGTGCACAATGTTTTGACAGAAACAAATACGAATTTACCAATAAAAGCCAGATTAATTATGGAATGATGAACTATGACTGGGACTTTGGTGATGGTAATACCTCAAAATTCGACAACCCTACACATATTTATACTGTTGCTGATACCTTTACTGTTCGTTTAATTGCTACCTCTAATCATTTTTGCAGGGATACTGTATTTAAATCAACCTACATTATGATTAATCCCACACCTATCAGTGCATTTTCCATTGATGATACTTTCCAATGCCTTTATGGTAATATTTTTAAAACCACCAACAATAGTTATCTTTCAATGGGAACTATGAGTTACCGGTGGAGCTTTGGTGATGGTGATTCATCGTATGCCATGGAACCACAACACACCTATGCCAACGATGGCACTTATACAGTAAAACTAACTGTTATTTCGGATAAAAACTGTAAGGACTCCAAAATTAAAAAGGTTTATGTGAATGCTGAACCTCAGGCAAGCTTTACTGTTGACGATTCAGCACAGTGTTTAAGAAACAATAAAGTAAAATTTAGTAATAAAACTACAATAAATTCAGGTAAAGTTGATTATACATGGGACTTTGGCGATAATTCTTTTAGTAATTTAATTAACCCTGATCACACCTACACCAGTAATGATACTTTTATAGTTTCTCTTTTAGTTGTATCTGATGCCGGCTGTGTTGATTCTTCAAAAATGGCAATGATAGTCTATCCAATGCCAATTGTTGATTTTAGTATCAATAATACAAATCAGTGTATCAAAAGCAATGCTTTTATTTACACTGATGAATCAAGTATAGCAAACGGAAGTATAACTACACGAATATGGGAAATGGGAGATGGTACAAAGTATTTCACAAAAAATGCTGCACATAATTACACAACAGACGGAACGTATGATGTCAGATTGACACTCGTATCAAACCTTGGCTGCCGCGACTCGATTACGAAGAAAGTATTTGTTTTTCCTATGCCTAAAGCCGATTTTAGTATTAATAAAATTGACCAGTGTTTAGATAAAAACTTCTTTATTTGTCGTGATAGTTCAAAAATAACATCCGGTGTGATATCTTCTTTTCTCTGGAACATGGATGATGGAAACCAATATACCGATAAAATTGTGTATCATAATTATGAAAAATCAGACACATTCAACATAAAACTTAAGGTAATTTCAGGGCAGGGATGTATTGATTCAATTATCAGGAAAGTGATCGTATATCCAATGCCTAAAACAGATTTTGATATAAATGACCCTGTACAGTGTTTATCCGGAAACAGCTTTACTTTTCAGAATAAAACAACCATCAGTTCAGGAAGCATTAACTCAATTACATGGAATCTGGGTGACGGCACCAAGGCTGGTACAAACAATGTAACCCATTCGTATAGCACCTACGATACTTTCTTTGTTCAATTGGTATCTGTATCAGGTGTTGGCTGTCGCGATTCAATTAAAAAGCCAATTTATATTTATGCTATGCCAAAAGCAGATTTTACGGTAAGTCCTGTTAAACAGTGCCTTTTAGGAAATAATTTTTCATTCTCGAATAAATCATCTGTCATTTATGGTAACATATCCGGTTATTTATGGCAGTTTGATGATGGTGCAACTTCTTCTTCTCCAAATCCATCCTACCAATATTCAGGAGATAAAACGTATGGTGTGAAATTATTAGTAACTTCCAATTTTGGTTGTAAAGACTCTGTTACTAAAGGTGTTACTGTTGATCCTATGCCTCAGGTAGATTTTAATATCACCAATCCATGCCTCGACAAAACAACATTTTTTGAAGATATAACAAGGATAAATGGTCCGGGAAAATTACAATCATGGGACTGGCAGATAAATGGTGTTAGTTTTTCTGCCATTCAAAATCCGCAAAATACCTTTACCACACCCGGAATTTATCAGATAAAACTAATTGTTACTTCAACTGATGCTTGTCAGTCATCTTTTACAAAATTTATAAAGATTAACGAGCATGTTTCTCAGAATCAAGTCATCAGGGCAACCGTTGCCAACGACAATGAAATTTTGATTGAATGGACACCCAGTACTACAGGTTCTGTTAGGTACTATAAGTTGGAACGCTCTGATGATGGTATAAACTATTCGGTATTAGCAAATTTACCTTCCAATGCATTAAAGTTTACTGATAAAAATGTTAATACTTCACAAAAGTCTTATTATTATAGAGTAGCCGTTGATGACAGTTGCAGTTACACAACTCCTTACAGCAATATTGGAAAAACAATTTTACTAAATGTAAATACCGATGGTGATCAACCAGCCTTGTCGTGGAATATTTATCAGGAGTGGACCGATGGAGTGTTAAATCAGGAAATTCAAATTAAGGATGATAAAAATAATTACAATACTCTTGAAACTGTTGATAACACAGTAACCAGTTTTACCGACTCAAAAACTGATGCACTGCTGGATGAATATTGCTACAAGATTATTAATAACAAAGCTGATGGAACAACATTTTCATCTTCAAATATTGTTTGTGTTTCGGTGCCTTTACTTGTTTATCCTCCCAATGCGTTTACACCCAACCATGATGATGTAAATGATGAGTTTATTGTATTGGGAAAATATGTTACCGATTTTTCTATCCAGATTTTTGACAGATGGGGTGATCTGCTTTTTGAAAGTAACGATATGACCAAAGGTTGGGATGGTAAATATAATGGGCAGTATTGCGATCCGGGTTTGTATTATTTCCGTCTGGTAGCTAAAGGAACAAAATCGCAGATGAAATCCGTAACAGGTGTTGTACATTTACTCAGATAACTAATTAATTTGATAGTGACCGAAAATTCTGATAAACTAATTGCATTAAGAAATTTTGTTGGCAAAGTAAACGATTTGATGGACAATTTGATTGGAGACTGTACAGGTTTTCACGTTCCTGAAAATGATTTTCGAAATTTCAAGGCAGAAATCGAAAAATTCTTTAAAACAAATTATTCTGATAATCATGAACTAGTAAAGGAATTCAGGGAAATTGTTACTGAAAGCAAAAAGCATAAAATGATTTATGCTCGTGTTATCCTGAACGATATGATAAATGAGTTGGAAGGTAACTTAAGTGCCAACAGGGCTTAATTGCCATATTGCACCACCAACATTATCTTTATAAGCACCTGTAACTGAGGCAAGGCAATTTACCTCATTGCGTATTCTTAAAACGCCAAGAAAGGCAAAAATCAAAGCTTCCTTGAAATCAATCGTTTTTGTGTCAGGTATAATAAAATTGGCAGAAGATTTTGCTTTGATACATTCAATCAGGAAGTTATTATATGTACCACCACCTGTCAGCAACACAGTTTTAGTATTAGCATTGACAATCTGCACTGAAATTTGTGTTGAGATGTGCTCATAAATAGTATGTAAAACATCATTTTGAGAATAATTTTCATTATTCAGTAAATGCAAAAAATTTTGTTCAAGCCATTCTCTTCCTAAAGATTTTGGTGGATTTTTGCGATAAAACGCAATATTATTTAATTTTCTAAGTAAATCGGGAATAATGATTCCTTTTCTTCCATTGTTTCCATTTTCATCATAAGGAGGACACAATTTGTTTAAAATGATGTTGACAGGGCAAATATCATAAGCCAGCCTGACCTGATTTTTTTTATATGAGATGTTAGCAAAACCACCCAGGTTAAGGCAGTAATCAAATGTGTTGAAAAGCAATTCATCGCCAATAGGAACCAAAGGAGCCCCATTTCCGCCAAGAGCCACATCAGCTGAACGAAAATCATTGATAACTGTGCAATTTGCTTGTGCAGCAAGTGCCCCGCCATGCCCTAACTGTACAGTAAATTTTTGCGTTGGCTGATGAAAAACTGTATGGCCATGTGAAGCAATAAAATCAATACTTTTATTTTCAAGAAAGTTTTTAGCAATTGTGCCTAAAAATTCTCCATATTCCCTGTCCAGTTTAAATAGCTCAACTGCATTTAACAAGTGTGCATTGGTAAGTTTGTTTCGCCATTCAGAATTATAAGGGATTGTAAGGGCTTTTTCAATGGAATAACTCCATTTGCTATCAAATAAATTAAAGTGGCAAAGTGCAAGATCAACACCATCAAGAGATGTTCCTGACATGATTCCCAACACGCTATATTCTTTTTTCTTTTGCATCAGGAAAATAAAAATTCATCAAAAAAATAAGCCCTTCTGGTATTCAACACACTCAAATCGTATTTGCCGTCATGGTACAAAGCAAAGCCAAAACGTATTCTGTTTCCTCTGAAATCAGTAATTATTTTATATTCTTTTAATAATCCTGCAAGCTTGCCAACCTGTTCGTTTGAATCGAGTAAGAAGCTAAAAAAATGTCCATGTTTTTCAAGATTATTATACAGTAGCCTGCTTTTATTGATAAGTGGATGGTCGTATTTTGAAATTTCTTTCAAAAATTCCATTTGTACAAAACGGATATGCTCCTGAATAGCATTTTGTGTAATACCTTCCTTTTCAAATAGTTCAAAAACACTCAACAGACGATAAATAGCGGTAAAATCCATTGTTGCACCCATGAATTTCATTCCGTTATTCTGATAATTAATTTTATCTGAATGTTTGCCTTCAAGAGAATCAAAGTCGGCAAACCAACCTGTGTTCCATGGCCTGTAAAAATTATTTGCAGGAACATGCAGAAAACAACAACCCTCACCTCCCTGAGCATATTTATAACTGCCTGCCATGTAAAATATACGGTTTTCAATAGGTTTTATGTCAATCGGAACAGCCATAAAGGCATGATAACCATCAACAACAATGATAGTCTCTTTATTTTTTACAGTGTTGACAATTTCCTCGGGTTTGTCAACCACAATTCCGGAATTAAAAAAAACATGACTAAAAAATATCAGGTCATAGTCATTCTCATTTATTTCTTTTTTAAATCTTTCTGCAAAATTATTGGCAGGGAGTGTTTCAACCTTTTTAACATAAATATGATCAAATTCTGAAATGCGATTGATTTGACGTTCAAAACTATGAAACTCACTGTCGGTAGTAAGAATTCTTAAAGGTTTATGAGGAGGAAAACACGATAAAATTCTTACAATAAACTCATGTGTATTAGAAGCAAAGGCGATTTGTTCTGGATTAGAGGTATTTAGAACTTTTGAAATATACTTGCTGAGTTTTGGAAGTTTTTCAGAGAAAAAATATTCCCATTTGGCATCTACTAAACGTGCACTATCGTTCCAATACTGAATGACAGCATTTTTAGTAACATCAGGCCAGTAATAATGACTATGACAGGCAAAATGCTGAACACCCTTGTTAAATTGGAGAAACTGACTATAATACTTTTTATACATAGTTTTAGTTCAAATCCGGGAAAAATATGATGTTTTGTTTTGCTGGTGGCAGATATTCTTTCCAGTTGGTGCCACCTGTACCATAATTTTTTTCATTAAGATGCTGCCTGATAACCGATAAATGACTGTTTTTCCATTCATGGTTCATACAGAGATCGTATTGTTTTAAAATGTCTTTTATTGTTGCATTTGTTCTGATTTTTTTTAAGTGCGTATTTTCCTCTTCATTTTCCGATTGGTATTTAAAAAATAGGTATTCCAGGTTTCTGTATCTCAGTTTCTTTGCTAACTCAAGCAGTTCTTTGTCATATTTTTTCTCAAAAGTAATCAGTGTTTTTGTTTTTGAGTGATTTCCTTTCTGATCAAACATCAATGAACCCGATTTCCAGTAGATATTTCGATAGAGTTCTTCTATTTGTAAATCTTTCTGCATTTGAGACCGTTGATTGATGGGAATTAAATTTTGAATACTTGTACTGAAAAGTTCAATTTTACGAATGGCAACCGATTGAAAGCCACTTGCCGGGGATAGTGCCAGTCTGAACTTCGAGAACTCTGAAGTTGAAAAAAACTGGTTAGTTTTTCCCTTTTCACCAGGTTGCATAATATGAATGCTTTCAACCAGATGTTTCCAATAATTTACTATTCTTCCTATGCGTTTAATCCAGTTTTCTCCCTCAAGAAATTCTTTGTTTTCAATATTTGTCAGAATTTTCAACTCATGTATAATAAGTAAAAAATATAATTCGCAAATCTGATGATACACAATAAAAATGATTTCATCCGGGAAATTGGTTTTTGGTTGCTGAAGCGACAATAATGTTTCTGTGTGGATATAATCCCAGTAAAACAAGCCCTTGTTATGAAATAAACCTTCCAGAGCCGATTTCAACTCTTCAGGGTTATCTGAGAATTTATTTTTTAGTTTTTCTAAAACTTTTTTTTCTTCATTGTTTAGCATAATAATCAAAACTTAAATGTTGAAATTCCCATTCGTTTTCTGACTTCATTAATAGTGGAACTTGCTACAGTTCTAGCTTTTTCGCTGTTTTCAACGAGTGTTTTGATTATATTTTCTTTATTGTTTAGTAGTTCTTTTTTATTGTTTTTAAAAATATTGGTCAGATTTACCAGTGCATCTGCTACATTGTCCTTTAAATCTTTATATTTTAACATACCATTATTGAAGTCTGACATCAGGTTATTAAATACATCCATTTTTTCACATGCTTTCAGCAGACCAAATAAATTTTCAACACCAGCACTCATTTTTCCATCAGGGGTATTTCCTGTGTCAGTGACCGCTCTTTTAACTTTATTTCTGATTTCTTCTTCATCGTCAAAAAGTCCTATAAAATGTTTGCTGCCCAGACTTTTACTCATTTTTTTCTCAGGATCGGCCAGACTCATTATTTTTGGAATACTTGTAAATTTTGGCTCCGGCAGCGGGAAAAATTCACCAAATAAGTTGTTAAATCTTAATGCAATATTTCTTGACAACTCAAGATGTTGTTCCTGATCTTTTCCAACAGGTACATAATGTGCTTTATAAACCAATATATCGGCAGCCTGAAGGATCGGATAATTAAAAAGTCCTGCTGAGATAAAATTTTCTTTTCCAGATTCCTGTATCTGTTGGGTTTTATCTTTAAATTGAGTCATTCTTCCCAGTTCACCATAGCTTGTTACACAGTTAAGCAACCACATCAGTTCAGTATGTTCTGGCACCATCGATTGTACAAAAACAATGGCTTTTTCAGGATTTACACCACAAGCAAGGAGGGCTACATACATGTCCAGTGTATTTTGCTTTAATTCCTGAGGATTGTAAGGCATGGTAATGGCATGCAAGTCAACTACACAGAAAAAACACTCGTATTCTTGCTGAAGGATTTCCCAGTTTTTTACTGCGCCAAAATAGTTTCCTATATGTATCTGACTGGTGGGTTGAATACCTGATAGAATTCTTTTTTTCATAAAATTTTATTGGATTACCTGCTTTCAGTGAGCAAATTTGACAGAATTGATTTAATGCAAAGTTCTGATTAATTCACGAAATTTCAGTCATTTTTTTCCTGTTCGTGTATTTGTTGTCTAATACCCATATTGAAAAAGATAACTATTAATACCACAAACAATACTAAAACACCACTGATTATAAATATCAGTGGGTAATTATTATGGATTACATTCCATGCCATTATACCACTTACTTTTACAGGATATCTAATATCAGTATTGCCTTCCTTACAACTTATTTCAATGGCTTTTGCAGGAAAAACCTGATAATTGCTAAATATATTTTCTGACCATATTAACAATAATGCCGACTGGTTACTCATTATTTCAGGTATATTGATCGTATTTTTAAAATTAGAGTAAACAATATCAGCATTTTCACCATCATATAAGTAAAAACCTTTTCCTTTCAATTCAACCGATATTTCTGTCAGTGAAATTTCTGACTGGTTGCTTAACTTTATTTGATAATAAGTAGGAAATTTTTTAAGATAGTCAGCATAAGATTTTACATGATTGTGAAAACACTTATCAAAAATGCTTTTTGCCTGTTCTGTTGAAGGCTCCTTGATTGGAATATTCTGTCGTATTTTTTCTATCATTTCAGTTTTTTGATCGTCATCCAACTCAAATCCAATAAATGGAGGAGGATTAAATTTATAAACTTCTGCCTCTGCTTTTAATTTAACTGCTCTGTTATTTTCAATGTAATTATAGATAATCAATGAAAGTCCAATAAGCATCATAAATGCTGTCACTAATCCGAACCAATGCCAAAAAGTATAACGAACAACGGTTTTTACCATGATTATTTTTTTTGTAAAAATAATAATACTGTATGGCTGATGCAAGTTAAAATTTATTCACTACTATCTGATAAATCAGACAATGATTATAAAATGTTTCTTCATATTCGTTTTATAAAACAGGTGAAGCTAAAAATCAGGCACAAGTGGCATAATTTATGTAAACTACAATTTGCATTTATTATTATGAGAGTCAAGGGAATAAATATCTTATTAATCAGTATATTACTCGGCATTAGTTTTTACCTGATTGCTGATATCTTTGACGATATTGCCCTGGCTATTAAATCTGGGAATTACAGGGAAGTTTCCAAATATTTTGGTACACGTGTAGAATTGAAAATAAACAGTACTGAAGATATTTACAGTAAGACACAGGCAGAACTCATCCTACGTGATTTTTTTGAGAACAATCCTCCAGTAAACTTTTCGATTAAACACAAAAGTGCTTCAACCAAAGGATTACAATACATTATCGGTTATCTGCAATCAACAACTGGAAAGTTCAGAACATATATTCTTTTCAAGGAAATTGAAGGGAAATTATATATCCAGGAACTACAGTTTGAAAAAGAAAATTAAAACTCATTTTTAATGCCTGAATTTATTTTTCATCAGGATTTTGAAAAAAACCTGTTAAATTTCATACATCATTCATTGTCAGAAGATATTGGTGAAGGAGATCATACTACTTTATCAACTATCAATAAATCAATGGTTGGCAAAGCAAAACTACTTGTAAAAAGTGATGGTATTATTGCGGGAGTGGCAGTGGCTTCAAGAATATTCAATGTTTACGATAATGGTTTAAAAATAAATATTTTTATCGATGACGGACAAAAAGTAAATTATGGTGATATTGCCTTTGTTGTTGAGGGCAGTGTAGCTTCCATCCTCAGTACCGAAAGGTTAGTTTTAAACATCATGCAACGACTGAGTGGTATAGCTACACAAACAGCTTTTTTAGTTGAAAAACTCAAACCTTATGGTACTAAATTGTTAGACACAAGGAAAACAACACCAGGGCTTCGTTTTCTTGAGAAATGGGCAGTCACACTTGGCGGAGGTTATAATCACAGGATTGGTCTTTATGATATGATTTTAATAAAAGATAACCATATTGATGCTGCCGGCAGTATTACAAAAGCTGTTGCTTTGGCACAAAAATATCTGAGTGACAATAATTTGCATTTAAAAATTGAGGTGGAAGCAAGAAATTTTAATGAAATTGAGGAGTTGTTGTCGCTACAAGGTATTGATCGTGTATTACTTGATAATTTTGTCCCTGACGATTTACATAAAGCTGTTTTGATGCTTAATAAAAAAATAGAAACAGAAGCATCAGGCAAAATCAACGAAACTAATATTGTTGACTTTGCAAAAACAGGTGTTGATTATATCTCATCAGGTTCATTAACACATAGTGTGGTTCCTCTGGATTTAAGCCTGAAAATAATAAAGGAGTCATGAGCAGGACTGAAGAAATAGCAAGAATTAGCTGTTTTATCATATTGATATTACTATTATCACAATGCAGATTATATTCACAACCTGAAAAGGTTTTTACAGGTTCAAAGAGTAAAAAGGCCAATGATTTGTTCAATCAGGCAACTGCATTAATGATGAATGGGCGTACTGCCGAAGCTGAACCTTTGCTGATAAAAGCATTAAAGGAAGATTCCAACTATGTAGATGCCTATTTACGACTATCAGCCATCTATTACAGACAGGGGAAAACTGATCTTGAACAACAGCAATACGAAAAAGTGCTTAAAATATGCCCTGAATTACCGGGAATATATTTCAATTATGCGTATTTATATTTAAGAAAAAAAGAATATGAAAATGCTATAAAATTCTATAATAAATACCTTACTTTCGAAGATATCAGTGATGCTTTTTTTAAAACAGCTACTGAAAATATTAAAATATGTCAGTTCAGAGATTCATGCATCAAACATCCGGTGCCATTTAATCCTGAAAATGTTGGCGATGGAGTAAATACTGAACTTGACGAATACTGGCCTGCTATAACAGCAGATGACCAGTTACTATATTTCACAAGAAGGTTAGATCAGAATCCTGAGGCTAAAATTGATTTTTTACGATTTAATGAAGATATCTTTTGCAGTGTTTATGAAAAAAACATCTGGAATAAAGCTACTAAACTACCAGCATATCTGAATGCAGTGAATAAAAATGAAGGTGCCATCACCATCTCGCCTGATGGGAAATTTCTTCTTTTTACAATTTGTGTTGATGATTATAATGTGGGTTATGGCAGTTGCGATATATATATTAGTGAATACCTCAATGGTGAATGGCAGCCCCCACGAAACATCGGGGCGCCAATAAATACTGCTGCAAAAGAAACACAACCTTCCATTTCCTTTGACGGAAATACCATTTATTTTTCGAGCAGTCAGGGTAAAACCTATGGCAAATTGGACATTTTTAAAAGCACAAGAAATCCGGATGGAACATGGGGGCAGCCAATAAATCTCGGACCGGAGATCAATGGACCCGAAAATGAACAGTCCCCCTTTATTCACCCTGATAATAAAACTTTGTATTTTTCATCCGAATCGAGAATGGGAATGGGAGGTGCTGATTTGTTTATGGCACGATTAAATGAAAATGGACAGTTTGGTAAAATTAAAAATCTGGGCTATCCGATTAATACCGACCAGAATGAGTTCAGTTTGTTTGTTAATGCTATGGGCGACAAGGCCTACTTTGCATCCCGCAGAGAAGGTGGAAAAGGTGGCCTCGATATTTATTCCTCAAAATTACCACCTCAGTACAAACCTGAACCTGTTTGTTATCTTAAAGGTATAGTGTTCGACAAGGAAACAAATGTGCCTTTGGGTGCAAAATTTGAACTCATTGACCTCAATAACGGTAAAATTATTTTAACATCAACCTCTGATGCAAAAACAGGGAAGTTTCTTGTTGCTGTACCAGCTGATAAAAATTACCTGATAAACGTTAGTCGTGAAGGATACTTGTTTTATTCAGGAAATCTTTCCGCCAAAGGCAAAAATTCGTATGCCATTGAAAATAAAATACCGCTTACTCCGGTAAAAGTTGGTGAAACTGTTGTTCTAAATAACATTTTCTTTGATTTTGATAAATCTGAGATATTGCCACAGTCAACAATTGAACTTCAGAAAGTTATCGCTTTTATGAATTTGAACTCAATGCTAACTATTGAAATTGGTGGTCATACCGACAATATCGGAGATGACGCCTATAATCAGAAATTATCTGAAAACAGGGCAAAATCTGTTTATTTTTACTTAATAAATACGGGTAAAATTCCTGCGGGCAGACTAACTTTCAAAGGCTATGGAGAAACAAAACCCATCGATACAAATGATACTGATGCAGGAAGGTCAAAAAACAGACGTACTGAATTTAAGGTAACAGGAATGTAATCATTTTTTTACCTGAGAAATATTTCTCATAAGTCCATTGTATTTGATTCTGCGTATTGCTGAATTTCTGAAGTTGATGTCGAAACTAATTTCATCCATTGCCTCCCATTCTTTATCTAAAGCATCTTTTATAAAACTGTTGATTGAAAATTCAGGTTCAGTTGTTAAAAGTGCATCTTTATTATAAGGGCATACATCCTGACAAATATCACACCCATAAATCCAATTATTAATAGCTGACAAATTTCCGATTTCCCTTTTTTCAATGTTATGATACGATATACATTTTAATGGGTTAAGAAAATAGGGATCAAGTGCTTTGGTAGGACAAGCATCTATACATCTTGTACAGTTTTTACAATGGTCGGCAATATTGCCATTGAAATAATCAACCTCCATATCCATAAAAATAATAGCAATAAAAAAATATGTTCCCAGTGCCGGATGTATAATTAATGAATGTTTTCCCCTCCATCCTAATCCTGCTCTTTGTGCCCATGCTTTTTCAAGGGTATGACCTGAATCAACAAATGCTTGCAATGACACATCTGGAAATGAGGTTTTTATAAGTTCAGCCAATCGTTTTAGCTGTAATTTAATAACCTTATGATAATCGTTTCCATAGGCATATTTTGATACCCTGTAACTGCATTTACTATTCTGTTTTACAGATGGATTATATGATTTCAGAAGAACCATGACCGATTTCAGCTTATCAAATATCAGGAATGGATTAAGCAGTTTTTCTTTATTATTTTTAAGATATTCCATTTGACCATACCTGCCTTCTTCAATGTAGAGTTCTAATTTTTCCTTTTCCGACTCAAGATATTCTGCCTTTGCAAAACCAACAGCATTGAAACCTGCTGAATATGCTAAATCTTTCAGAATTTGACTTTTCTGGCCGACTGTATTGAATGTTTTACTCATGTACTGAAAGAGTAAAAAGGGATTTTAAATATCAAAAAGGCCCATGCTGTAACCACCAGGTTTTAGTCCAAGGTGTTTATATGCTTTGATGGTAGCTTCTCTGCCTCGCGGGGTACGTTTCAGGTAACCTTCTTTAATCAGGTATGGCTCATATACTTCCTCAATGGTCTCCGACTCTTCACTGACGGCAGTAGCAATGGTGTTAATTCCTACCGGGCCACCATTAAATTTTTCAATAATGGCATGCAATATCTTATTATCCATTTCATCAAGACCATTTTCGTCCACATTTAATGCTTTAAGTCCGTAACGTGTAATCTCTATTTCTATCTGACCATTCGACTTAATCTGTGCAAAATCACGTACCCTTCTCAGCAACGCATTAGCAATTCTTGGTGTTCCCCGACTTCGCCTGGCAATTTCGTATGCAGCATCATTCTGTATTTCAACCTTCAGAATTTGAGCACTGCGTTTGACGATTTGAGTGAGTTCTTCAGAGTTATAATATTCGAGTCTTGCATTAATACCAAAACGGGCACGCAGGGGTGAAGTCAGCAGTCCAGAACGTGTGGTAGCACCCACCAGCGTAAATGGATTCAATTTAAGTTCTATGGAACGGGCATTAGGCCCCTGATCTATCAGAATATCAATCTTGTAATCTTCCATGGCCGAATAAAGGTATTCTTCAACCAAAGGATTGAGGCGGTGAATTTCATCTATAAATAAAATATCTCCCTTTTCAAGATTGGTCAGCAGGCCGGCAAGGTTGGCAGGTTTATCGAGCACAGGGCCGGAAGTTGTTTTAATACCAACATCCATTTCATTAGAAAGGATATAGGCAAGGGTGGTTTTGCCCAAACCAGGAGGGCCATGCAGTAATACATGGTCGAGCGAATCGCCCCTTTGTCGGGCAGCTTTGACAAAAACTATCAGGTTGCTCAGTAGTTGTTTCTGACCAACAAAATCATCAAATTCTCGCGGTCTGAGTTCTTTTTCAAACTGTTTTTCATAATCTGCCAATTCATCCAGCGGACGCCTGATATTTTCGTTTTGGTTCAATTCCTGAATAATCAAATTTACTGCAAAGGTCTTGAAAAATTTTTTAAGTAGATAAAAGAATATTTATCAGGATATAGTGATAGCAATTAAAATTTGATGCACCTGAATTCTGAATGGTAATCAGGGTAAATCCTGATTTAACATTATGTTTAAATCTAATGATTAATTTAGTTTTATTTTATTGTTTATTGGTTTTCTATGCTAAATTAGTAGCTTATTATAGAGAAACTGAATGATAAAATAAGAATATTTAATCTCTTCAATTTAGTGTTTAGCGCCCTCCAATTGACTTAAAGACCTGCAATGACACAGGAAAGGTTGAATATTTTATTGCAGACATGATTTCTGCTACATATTATTATTATTGAATATTGAAGCTGGATGTAGTGTGTCATTACCATCCATTATTAATTATTTATGCTATGAAAATGAATACCTTTTCAAATACAGGATTGACTTCAAAATGAGTATTTTCAAATAATAAAAGTTTATTTTCACAGAATCATTGTATTTTAAATATATAGTCCTTGTTTCATCTATGATTTAGATAATCAAGCACTTGTAATGCTTACCTTGTGATTTTTTTCTCAATCAAGTATTTCAGCAAACAGTTTAAATTTGTGCAAACTTCAAAAAATAAATCCAATCAAAATCAGTTAATAATTTGCTGAATTAAAGTGATTATACCAAAAAAAATACCGTCCTACCTCTTAAAACTCCCAAACAAGCCTCCCATAGACACGAAAAATTCTGTAAATTAAAGTCTAAAAAAAATCATTTGTTTTTAATTACCTCGTTGCCAGTTTTTGCTCCTTTTGATTTCAGGTAAGCAATTACTTCTTTAAAGTTTTCGCTGGCAATTTTATCTTTGAGTTTATCACTGATATCTTTACCCGTTACAGCAAGGTCTATGGCGGTTAATGCTTTTTCTTTGTTGAAGCTATTAATATTGGCCCCTCCTTCAACCAGTAACTTAACCAGTTTCAGGTTACCTTTTGATGCTGCAAGCATCAGCACCGTAAAACCTTTTTTATTTTTTGAATTTGGATTTGCTCCATTTTTTATTAAAAACTCTGCTATCTCATAGTGATTGAAGTTTAATGCCATTTGCAGTGCATCCTGTCCTTCTTCATTTCTAAAGTTTACATTTGCGTTTGACGCTATCAATATTTTTACAATGTCGTCAAATCCTTTTGCACTGGCATGAATTAAGGGTGTACCGGTAATACCTTCATTTGATAATCTGTCTGAAATATTAATACCGGCACCCATTTCAACTAAAATCCTCACAATATCAGTCTGGTGAGCTATTACTGCTCCTATCAGGGGAGTTTTACCTTCTGATTGTACTTTATCTTTTTCTGCTCCATTTGATAACAAATATTCAACAATTTCTTTTTTCCCATTAACAGCAGCAACATATAGTGCTGTTTCACCAGAGGCATTGCAAGAATTAATGTCTGTATTTAGCTCTTCAATAAGATAAATGATAATATTTTTATGCCCATATTGTGCAGCCAGCAAAAAGGAAGTGGTGTAATCAATTTCCTTTGATTTTCTATGTTGAAACACAAACCTTAATAATTCAAGATCAGCTGTCATGGAGGCATGTTTAATCACCACGAATCCATTGTAACCTTCAAGACCAATTGTGTGTGGATTATTGCCTTCATAACCAATCAGGTATTTTATTACACTCAGGTTTGTTGAATAGGGTACATGATCCAAACAATTATCGCCTTTTTTATCTGTAATCAGGGGGTCAGCACCTTTATTTATAAGCAGTTTAACAGATTCTAACAGATTGTATTTACAGGCAATTATCAAAGGTGTATAGCCTAAAATCTGGTTAGCATTGACTTGAGCACCTTTTTCGATCAACAATTTAGCAATAGCTTCTTCCTTGTTGATAAGTGCCCACATTAATGCTGTTTCACCATTGATGCGTTCCCATGCATTTACCTGTGCACCTTTATGTATCAGATATTGAACAATTTCTATGTTCCCTGTCTCCACTGCATGCATCAGTGCTGTTGCTCCTGTATGCGTACTTACTTCAACCTCTGCACCATGTTCAATCAGTTTTTTTACTAAATTAAAATCACAGGCATCAACTGCATATAGTAAAGCATTATATTGCATTACATTTTTTGCATTTACATCACAATCTTTCTCTAAAATAAAATCAGCTATTTCCACATTGCCCGATTTAACAGCAAGGATCAGTGCAGTATTCCCTTTTTCATTACTGCAATTGATATCAATGCCTTTTTCTGTTATTGATTTTATTTCATCGATGTTTCCTTTTTCAACAGCAAGCAAAAATTTTGTACAATTTTGTGAAAAACATGATACCGTTACCAATAGTGTTACAAATAGCAGAATTACTTTTGTCATTACTTTATCTTTAAAACAAAACTTTCAAATAAAAATACGGCAGCTAAAATACAAAATCAGAACACATCAATGATTCTGAACTTATTCAGGTTAATTTCGAAAACATCTCCAACAGTTTTATTTCTCATAGCTTCAAATAAAGGAGTCTGCAATGATGCCACAAAAAATATTTCACCATTAAGGTCAACTTTACCTAGTGGTATTGCAAAAAATAATTTATGTCCGCTTGTAATAACAATTGACCCAAATGTAACTTTCTCATTAGTTTTATTTTTGTTAATTTTATTTAACATTTCATTTTCATCAAGTATTTTTTGGCATTGTTCGGCAAACATATTTCTCCTTCTGAGCATTTGTGAACGAAAGGGGTCGTATCGGTCTTTAGGAGGACCTGCTTCGTTTGCAGCTTGTTGTGCTTCATTCATTTCTGATGCAGCAGCTTTAAAATTTTCCTTTAGTATCAGCAAACATTTTTCAATAAGTGCCTTTTTGAATTCAAGCCTGTTCATCAATGTTTTTTGGCAAAATTATAAAAACTAATATATAGTCGGTGATGTTTAGAATTTTAATAATGTATAAAAAACCAATATCATTGAAATACCTTTACTTTTGTACCAAAAATCAATTATTTTGAAAATAGTATTTTTTGGGACACCGGATTTTGCAGTTGTGTCACTGAAGAAAATTATTGATACCGGAATTCAAGTGTTGGCAGTAGTTACAGTGCCAGATAAAGCAGCTGGCCGTGGATTGAAACCTATTGCATCTGATATTAAAAATTTTATACAGGAAACCAACATTCTATTATTTCAACCTGAAAAGCTGGATGAACCGCAATTTATCAATCAATTAAAAAAGCTGAATGCCGAACTTTTTGTAGTCGTTGCTTTTCGCAAATTACCATCTGTTGTATTTATGATGCCCAAATTTGGTACTATAAATCTTCATGCCTCACTACTACCGGATTACAGAGGTGCAGCACCTATTAACTGGGCAGTAATCAATGGAGAAAAAAACACAGGAGTAACAACATTTTTCATTAATAATAAAATCGATACAGGCGATATATTGCTGCAGCAGGAAGTTGAAATATTACCTTATGAAAATGCTGGAGATGTTCATGATAAGCTTGCCATTGCAGGTGCAAATCTGTTGGTTGAAACGATAAATGGTATATTTGGTGGAAAAATATCTGCACTTCCACAAAGGATAATTGACCAACCCAAAAAAGCTCCAAAAATATTTAAGGAAGACTGTCGTATAAATTGGGAAAGGTCTGCTGAGGAAATATATAATTTTATCAGAGGGTTGAGCCCTTACCCATGTGCATGGACAATATTGGACAAAAAAATCTTAAAAATTTTTGCTGCTGAACTACTTGAAGAAAAGCACTGTTTAAGGCCCGGTGCTATAATAACGGATAATAAATTATTTATAAAAGTATCCGCATCTGATAAATTACTTAGCCTAAAAGTAATACAATTTGAAGGGAAGAAAAAAATGAGTGTTAAAGACCTGTTAATGGGATATAAAATTGAAGACAAATTAATCATAAGCTTCTGATGCGTATTTTTTTAATAGGATTGATGGCTTCCGGAAAAAGTGTTTATGGCAAAGAATTGTCGGAACTGATGAATTATCCTTTTATAGATCTTGACATTTTAACAGAGGAAATTTCAGGTAAAACAATAACTGAACTTTTTAATGTGAAAGGAGAAGATTATTTCAGGTTGCTTGAGAAAGAAACGCTGAGAGGTATAAAAGATGCTGATGTAGTGGTATCGACTGGTGGTGGAACTCCGGCCTTTTATGGTAATATGGAATTTATGAACGAAACTGGCGTTAGTATTTTTTTAAACACACCACTAAATATTGTATATCAAAGACTTAAAAATAAAAAATCTGCACGACCATTAATCATGAATTCACCAGATGAGGAGCTAATGAGCATCATCTCAAACATATTTTTCCAGCGTAAAAATTTTTATCGCGAAGCAAATTTTATCATTAATCCGGTTTTACTTCCACCGGCTAATATTATCAGATATCTGCAAAATGAAAAAAGGAACCCTGATTGAGAGTTCCTTTAAAAAGAGTGAATTTAAATTAAGTATTATAAGAAAACTTTTGTAGTTATTATTTTTTGACCATTCATCATTTGAAGAATATATAAACCTTTCATATTTTCGTTCAATGTGATGTCAATAACATTAATGCCTGTCTCGATATTGTAGTTTCCAGTAATTAATTCTTTTCCCTGCATATCAAAAACTTTCACTGCCACATTCTGTTTGTCATCAGACATTACATTTAAGGAGATATGAGTGTTATCGGTTTTTATAATTTTTTCAATCTCAAGGTCAACAGGTTTTACTTCATTTATATAACTTGATGTATTTTTAATACACCTGACACTTATTCCTAAAGATTTTAAATATTCCCACATTTGTACCTGTGGATTTCCAGAATCGAGCACCAAAAACTTAGCATACTGGGTATTTGAAGTACTTTGTTCAGAGCTCCAGTAATAAACTGCATTGGTTCCAAGAGCTCCATTTCTGAAATTACCCATAGCAGTGCATCGATACCCGATTAGTTGGGCGTCAAATCCTGATTCACCACCAGATAACAATTTTGTATATGCTGTTGCCATATTACTGCCCAAAGTTACCATTAAATTGTTGATATCAACATAGGTAGGAATGTGCCATCCTGCAGGGCATACTCCCTGAACAGGCTCAACCGGTTGACCCCCATAATATTGCACTGCCTCCTGATATTCGTAAAAAGCACCTTTTTTAGTTTTACCATTGCTGCCATCACAATAATCCTGATCATTGTTCCAGCAATATTTTTCAACTATTGAATTGTCGCTCATTAACTGACCACCACCGGTGTTTTGAATCATTGTACCAAAATTAAGGTTTTCCGACATCCAGCATTGTGTACCAATCAACACTGTTTTATAAGACTTTCCATCGCGTGTATCTAAAAGCAGGTCTCCACATTGCCAGCTTTGAGCTATTGCCATTATTCCTGAAATGAAGAATAATAGAAAAAAAAGCAAACATTTTTTCATAATAATGAATATTTTAAAGTTGCAGATATGACGAAAGTAATTTATATAAAGTTGCCCGTGTTCCTGCTAATATAGCGACATATCAAACCTACGTCTGTATTTTTTTGTTGAAGGATGTTCGTTGCCTAATATGGTAAAAAGCGAAATACATACTTTTCTTGGCAATTCGTTCATATATTCTTTTTGATGTATAATGGCATAAATCAAATTTTCAAATGCCTGATCATAATTTTTTGCTAAAATGTATTGCTGTGCATCAATAAGTTTATTCTTTACAGGTTTCTCTTCAAAATCTGTTTCTTTTAAATGCATAAATTCAGAAAATATACGAATAAATTCTGAAGCCAGATAATATGGTGAATCAGCTTGAATATTTTTTATTAATCTTTGAGCTTTTTCTGAGTCTTTCAAAACAATTATTCTGGCTAACAGAATCTTTGCTTCAGTCAGATAGGGGGCATTGTTTATTAATTTATCTAATTTATTAAGTAATTCATCATTTATACCATAGTTAATCAGCCCTTTTAATTTTTCCAGTTCTTCTTTATATTTATCCGGCAAGTACTGATCAAGAAATTTTTCTATTGCAGTTTTTGATAAGGCACCAGTAAATTCACCAACAACTTTTCCCCTTACGAAAAGCTTTACTGCTGGAATTCCTCGAATTCCATACTGAGTTGCAATATTTGGAAATTTTTCTGTATCAACTTTTGCCAGTTTAAATTTTCCTATATTTTCTTCTGTTAATTTTTCCAATATAGGCCCCAATATTCTGCAAGGTTGGCACCAGCTTGCCCAAAAATCAACTAAAACAGGTATATGATTACTCTCTTCTAACACTTCTGATTGAAAGTCTGTAATATCGTACTGTGCTAACATAATTTTCAGTTTTTGCCATCATGTAAGCTAAAATCATGCAGCAAGGTATATTTTGCTCCTTCTGACAATAATTCCGATTTCATCAAATGTATATGATTTACAGGCATTATCAAACCATCATGATGTGCTGTTTTTAATGGTCCGTTTACCAAACATTTATCTTTAAACCGACAAAGTGTAATATGAGGGATTTGTTCTTCCTTATGATTTAACTTAATGTTCAGCAAATTTTTTTCAATATATTTGAAAGTTTTATGGTGCAACTGTCTGACAATATTACTGTAGCTATCATTCTGAAAAAATTTTGCCCATATCATTCGCGGATGTTGTCCCGGAAAAAATGTAAATTCTTCAAACATGATTTCAAAACAATGAATATTATTCCATTGCCCAATGTGTTCAATAAAGTTTGCCAGATGCTCTTCCGGAAATGAACCAATAAAAAGTACTGTTACATGCCAGTTGTCTTCTTTGATCCACTTTAAATTCAGATGTTGGTTTGCGTTAGTGAATTGATGATTCAACTCAATCATGTTATTGTTCAATGGAATTGAAAAAAACAACCTTATGCATTTCATACCTGAATAAAAATTAATCATGTAAAGGTAACTAACTCTATTATAAAATAGTTAGTTTTGTATGAAAGTTAATAAATATGAGAATCTGTATATTTATAATTATTCTGACAACATTTTCTATGTTCTTCTATAATTGTTCTCCGGATCAGGACCTTTTTCCTGACAACCAATGGATAATAGAACCCGGCAGCCGTCCAATGGTGATAGCACATGGTGGAGCCAAACTATTATATCCTGAAAACACTATGATGGCTTTTGATAGTGTAGTAAAAATGGGTGTTGATGTACTTGAAATGGATTTAAGAATTACAAAAGACAATGTCATTGTTACACATCACGATATGGAAATTGATAATACCAGCGATGGTAGTGGAAATATTTTTGATAAAACCTATGCAGAACTTGAAGTTTTAAACTTTGGTTTTCAATTTGTTGATTTGCAAGGAAATAAACCCTTTCAAAGCACAAAAGTAAAAATTGCAAAGTTAGAGGAACTCTTTATCAAATATCCTGCTATAAAAATGATTATTGAAATTAAAGATGAGGCTGAACTTGGTAAAAAAGCTGCCGACAAAGTGCTTGAGTTAATTAATAATCACAATATGTCGGATAATGTTATAGTAGCATCATTCCATGACGATATTCTCAATTATTTTATGGAAATTTCTGATGGTAAAGTTCCAATATCAACCTCGCAAAAAGAAGCCACCAAATTTGCCCTTACTGCAAAAAGTTTGACTGGTTTTACTTTTTTTCCTGAAGAAGTGGCATTGCAACTACCCATGAAAAGCAGTGGTTTAAACCTTGCAACATCAAGAATCATTAATTCTGCTCATCATCATAATATGGCGATACATTATTGGACAATTAACGAAAAAGAGGATATGCGTAGTCTCATAGAAAAAGGTGCAGATGGGATTATCACCGACCGACCTGATATTATGATAGAATTATTAAAAGAAATGGGATGGTAAAATCCTTTAAAAATTAAAAAAAACCTCAGACACAAATATTTGGCTGAGGTTTATGTAGCCCCACTAGGAATCGAACCTAGATTTAAGGTTTAGGAAACCTCCGTTCTATCCGTTGAACTATAGGGCCAAAACTTAGTGCAAAATTAAAATAATTATAAAATCAGCAAAACAGTTTTATAAATGGATTATAATATTAAAATTTGCAAACGTAATATATATCAAATCAAATCATATTCTTCATGAAATTAAAATTTGTCAAAGAATCGGAAACTTTCCTGAACTTGCTTTTTGACAATGTGACTTCTGCAGTGTATATTGCAGATAAAGATTTTAAGGTCAGGAGTTTAAATGAATCGTTTAAAGCTCTTTTTCAGAAATCAGATGAAAAGATTATCGGTTCATCTATAGGTGAAGCAATAAATTGTACTTACTTAATGAGTGAAAAAAAAGAATGTGGTGAAACCTCTCAATGTGATTATTGTAAAATTAGGGATGCTGTTCTTTTATCATTAAAAAACATGAATAGCAATAAAGGGATATTGCACAAAGAGCTTTTGATAAATAATGAAATTCAATTAAAGCACTTTCAATACAATATTTCCAGTATCAAATACAATGATGAATTACTCTCATTAATTATACTTGACGACATAACAGCATTAAAAAGTGCAGAAAATAAGCTTATTGAGCAAAATGAAAAACTTACAGTTTTTAACCGTCAGCTAAATCACATGATGTCGGTAGTAGCACACGATTTGCGAAATCCTTTGGGCGCTATAAAGGCTTTTACCGAAATTCTTCAAAATGATGATATGGAAATGCCTCCTCAGGATAAAAAAGACATCCTGAATACCATTAATGAAAGCTCAAAATCGTGCTTGCTGTTGTTAAATGACATCCTTGATTACAACCGTTTTGAAGCCGGAAAAATTGCATTGAACCTTGAAAAAACAGATTTTGTTGCACTGGTAAAACAGCAAATACGTCAAAGTACAGGAATTGCCAAAAGAAAGAAAATTTCTATTGATTTAGAGGTTCTAAACAAAATACCTTTACTATACATAGATAAAGGCAGAATTGAACAACTTGTAGGAAATCTTATGTCGAATGCAATTAAATATTCTCCTTTAAATTCCACTTTTAAAGTAAAGCTTTCAATTGAAGGACTATTTGTAAAAGCTGAATTTATCGACAAAGGTCAAGGTATTGATGAAAATGAAATACATTTGTTATTTAAGCCATTTCAAAATGCAAGCAGTAAAACTACCGGTGGAGAAAAAAGCACTGGACTGGGACTGGCAATATCAAAAGGGATTGCTCATGCTCATGGAGGATCAATTGGAGTTGACAGTAAACTGAATGAAGGATCAAACTTTTACTTTTATTTACCTATTTCAGAAAAACATGAGAAATAGTCTTAGTAATATTATTATTATAGGTGACAGGGTGTTGTTAAAACCAAAAAAACACGCTAAAACAACAAAAACAGGTTTATATTTACCTCCAAGTGTAAAAGAAAAAGAGGCTGTTCAAACTGGATATATTGTCAAAGTTGGGCCAGGCTATCCAATACCAGTTCAAAGAGATGAAGAAGACTGGAAACCGGAAAAAAAGGAAACTGAATATATTCCTCTGCAATGTAAAGAGGGTGATGTAGCCATCTATCTGCAAAGTAATGCACATGAAATAGAAATAGATGGCGAAAAATATTTTATTGTTCCTCAGCATGCAATTTTATTGCTGATTAGGGATGACCATTGATATTTTAAAAAATGAATATTGTAATAACAGGTGCGACAGGTGGTATTGGTGAAAAACTGGTCGAATATTTTTGTAAAGATTTTAACAATAAAATTGTTGCCATTGGTCGTGATAAAACAAAATTGACAAACCTTAGTAACAGCCTGCATGCAAAGTATCAGGGATGTCAAGTAATATTTATAACAAGCGATTTTAGTAAGTCAGATTTTGAAGGTTTTGATGTCATAAAAAATTATCTACCACATGTTGATGTTTTAATAAATAATGCTGGTATGATGCTTAAAAAGCCTTTTCATTCAATCACACAATCAGAAATTCAATTGCTTTACCAGATAAATGTTTTTACACCCTTTTTTCTGATACAAAAACTTTCAGTTTTAATGGGTAAAATCAACAAATCACATGTTGTAAATATCAGTAGCATGGGAGGCTTTCAGGGCAGTGTTAAGTTTCCTGATTTAAGTGTTTATGCCTCCTCAAAAGCAGCATTGGCCAATCTGACCGAACTTCTGGCAGTTGAACTGAGTGATAAAAATATAGCACTGAATTGCCTTGCACTGGGTGCAGTTGATACCGACATGTTACATGTAGCTTTTCCTACATATAAAGCTCCTGTAAATGCAGAAGAAATGGCAGAGTTTATTGGGTGGTTTTCAATCTATGGCCATCGTTTTTTTAATGGTAAAGTAATCCCTGTTTCTTTATCAACACCTTAAATTTCTAACTTTTCATCAATTATTTTCAATGCATTTTCAATTAAAGTCATATAAGCAGGATTTCGTTTTAAATTTTGAAGATGATAAATCAATCCATTTTTAAGAATACCGTTATTACCATTATTTATTGTCAGTTCGAGTAATTCGAGAGGTAAAAGCCAGTCATTTGGATACATGACCTTAACCTCTTGCCAGATATTCATAATACGCTCGGCATCAAAATTATCTTCTTCACGCATATTTCTTGCTTCCTGGTAATAGGAATGAAGTTTTTGCGTGTGACCATCATGAACAATTTTATGTGTTTTTTCTTCCGGTGCTTTATATTCTAAACCATAAGCCACCGGATCTGCTGGTCCTGAAAATACTGAAACAATTTCTTTGCCTGCTGCTATATCATATATTCCCCAGGCTGGTTGAAAAAGCACCTCGTCTTCGTAATTTACAATACAATTTTCAAATGTAAAAAGAACATTTTTTTCTTTATACATAACAATATCTCTTAATAAACCTCTGACAACCAACCCGCTGTTAAACTCTAATCTCACATTTTCATTTTTTATAATCCCATTTTTTCTGATTTCTGTTTCGTTCATCTCTTCCAAAGGAATTTGACATCCTTTCAGCATACCAACAGGTGATCCAAACCCATGTGGATGATGATTAAGGCCATGACCTTTCAGTACTATATTGTCAACAGATAAAATAGTAGGCCCGGTGGTGCTTATGTAAATCAATTTATCTCTATCTGTTATTGCTTTGGAAATTATTCCCGACACCTGTAAGCCTGAACTGTAAACATGAGTTGTTACTGAATTTGATTTGATAGCTTTCTGAATACTATCGTTCCCTCCTTTTTTGATGGCCATTGAGGCTTCAAATTCAAGTAAAACCTTGTTTAAATGGTTAAAATCAGGAGTAACAAATAATTGTGGCTGACGTGTGGTGATATCAAACAACACATTTTTTGCATCAATTGTATAAGGAATTTTTTTTACGTTTGGTTGCAGGCAGCTATAACTTTCCCCTATAGACGACAACAATCCTGCACCATAAATTTTTGGTGCTTTAATTTCACCAACTAAGCCATATTCTACTGTCCACCAATGCAGGTTTCTTATTTGAGCCATTTCACTTATTCCTCCCATCGATTTTTCTATTGATAACAAGTAACTTTCGGCTAATTCGATATCAGCTTTCGGTGTATTGGGATCAGCCTTTAATATTGAAAGGTGACGTATTGCTTCATATAGTTTATAATCATGTGGCGATGAGATAGCTTTATACCCAATTTGACCAAATAACCGTAGATATTCAGCATATTCTTCATCAGCAATAATGGGTGCATGACCTGCTGCCTCATGGATGATGTCTGGTGCAGGAGTATATTCAATCTGGTCGATTGGACGAATATCTGCTGCTATAACCAATACATTATAAGCCTGAAATTCCATAAATGCAGAGGGTGGGATAAATCCATCCACTGCTACTGCTGCCCAGCCTATTTCCTTTAAAATACGGTTCATTCCATACATGTGCGGAATTCTTTCAATACCTATTCCTGTCCGCTTTAAACCACCAAGATAACTTTCATGTGCAACCCTTGGCAGGTACCTTACATTCTGACGCATCACATATCGCCAAACTGCATGATCCTTGGCTGTGTACTCATTATATGGCTGCTCAATCACCAGCTTTATTAAATGTGGTGGTAACTTTTCTAAAACTGCATTTGGTTCATACATTTTCATATCCATTACTACCTCAAAGATAAAAATTTATTTGGAATCATTTTAAATAACATGACAGTTTGTTCTAAAAGTATTAATAATAATGAAAAACTGTTATAAAAGAATTTATTTTCAGATAACAGTGAGTGGTTTTCTACTTTTACATTGACATTAATCATGTACTTTTCTCTTATTTTAAAATAGTTTAGCTTTGTTCTGTAAATTAACTATTATGAAAAGTTTAATTAGCCATGATTTTGATATGAAAACAATTGGATTGTACATTGCAGAAAACATAAAAAGTTCTTTTATCTTTGAACAAAATGGTGTTAAAATATATGGTAACTTATCCAAAACAATATCTGAAATAAAAAAAGACAGCGATGTAAACTTTTCAAAACTCCAACATGAGTTAAGCGAAATGGCTACTTGTGAAGATAAAGTAAATGTTGACTTTACCAGTGCATCAACTGATTCTATCCTTGATTATATTGAGCATTACCATCATAAACAAATTAGGGACAGTTTGCCAATAATCTTAAAAAAAGGAAAGGAAATAAATGAAAAGTTAGGTCAAAAATTTCCTCAAATTGCAGAACTGTATGCTTTGACAATTGCATTTTCTGAAGATATATTTGCTCACATGGACATGGAAGAAAAAAAATTATTTTCTTTTATGCGCACATATATTCATTATGAATATGATTTTCCGTTAATTAAAAACACTTTTCTTGAAAAAATAAAAATTGCCATTGCTGAACACGAAGAAGGAACGGGATTATTAAAAGCCATTAACCGATTGAGTGATGGAATCATTGTTCCTGATGAAAATAAAAGTGATTTAGATGAATATTTAAAATTACTTGAATCGTTTGTTGATGGCATGTATGAGCACGTTTATCTTGAAAATAGCATCCTGTTTCCCCGATTTAATTCATAAAAAATTTTTTAATAGCTTTTTGTGCAGGAGACACACAAATGTTATCATTGTGGAGATGATTGTGGCAGGTATCCAGTCATTTTTGATGAAAAAAAATTTTGCTGCACAGGATGTAGTACAGTTTATAGTATTTTAAATGAACATAAATTATATAAGTACTATGAGCTACAGAATATGCCGGGTCTGAAAGTAACGGCAGATAATAGCAATAATAAATATGCTTTTCTGGAAAATGAAGAAATTATAAATACACTACATGATTTTCGTAGCGAGGACTTTTGCAGGATCGTTTTTTCAATTCCCTCTATCCATTGTTCAAGCTGTATTTGGTTGTTGGAAAATCTTAACCGTATCAACCAGTCTATTATAAGTTCTAGTGTAAATTTTACAAAAAAAGAACTTACTGTTGCTTATCATGAGTCAGGCCTAACACTTAGAAATCTTGTTGAATTGCTGGTGCAATTAAATTATGCACCACATTTTTCATTAGAACGACTGTCCGGAAAAAAAGAAAGCGGTTTTAACAAACGTCTTTTGATAAAAATTGGTGTTGCAGGTTTTGCTTTTGGTAATATTATGCTTTTTAGTATGCCTTATTATATTCCTGGCAAAGAAATTATTGAAGAACCTTTTAAAAACTTTTTCACCTTTTTAAATTTATTTTTATCAATACCTGTTGTATTCTTTAGTGGTTCTGATTATTTAAAATCCGGGTTTAAAAATCTGTATTATCATTTTATTGATATCAATTTACCAATTGCAATTGGTATTCTTGCTATTTTTTTTCAAAGTATATATGAAACAATCAGCCAAACAGGTCATGGTTATTATGATAGCCTTAGCGGTTTAATTTTTTTCCTGCTGATTGGACGCTGGTATCAAGATAAAACTTACAGGGCATTATCTTTTGAACGTGACTATAAAAGTTATTTCCCTATTGCTGTTACCACTATCATTGATAATAAAGAGCAAACATTGCCATTAAATAAGTTAACGATTGGTGATAAAATTTTAATCAGAAATCAGGAACTAATTCCGGCAGATGCTAAATTATTGTCTGATTCTGCATACATCGATTATAGTTTTGTAACAGGAGAATCAAGACCAGTAAAAGTGGAACACGGAAATCAGATTTTTGCTGGTGGCAGACAAATAGGCAGTGCTGTTTTATTGGAAATCAATAAAATGGTTGACCAAAGCAGGTTGACAGATTTATGGAATCAGGAAAATTTTAAAAATTCTCAGCCAGCAAAAATGGTCAAAATTATTGACAGAGTTAGTAAAACATTCACATTAATTATTCTTATTACATCTGTTTTAACTGCATTATTCTGGTTTTTCAACGATAAATCGATTGCTTTAAAAGCCTTTTCTGCAGTTTTAATTGTGGCATGTCCTTGCGCTTTGGCTCTTAGTATTCCTTTTGCCTTTGGCAATATTATGAGGTTGTTTGGAAGAATTGGTTTTTATCTTAAAAGGTCGGAAGTTGTTGAAAAACTAAATATCATCGACACAATTGTATTTGATAAAACAGGCACTTTAACTGATCAGGAAAGGGGAGAAATAACTTTTATTGGTGACAATCTGAATGATATTTCAAAAGAATATATTTATTTACTGACAAAAAATTCAACACATCCATACAGTCAGATTCTTGCAAAAAAATTTAGTGAATTCAGAAATGACCATAATCAGATCAGTGAATTTATGGAAATACCATCATCGGGTATAAAAGCAAAAATCAATGGTATATCTGTAAAACTTGGTTCGGAGGAGTTTGTAGCAGAGAAAAAATCTGTAATGGAGGATATAAATACAGGACAGGTTTGGTATTCAGTAAATCAGAACATCATGGGCTATTTTAATATTAAAGCAAAATTCCGTGATGGGCTGGATAGCATTTTAAAACAGTTCAGTCAAAAATACCAAATTCATGTGATTTCTGGTGACAATGACTCTGAAAAAGAAACCCTTTCTCAAATTTTTCCGGAAAAAAGCAAGTTTTGTTTTAATATGAGTCCTGAAGATAAATTGAAATATATCAGAAACTTACAAAAAAATGGCAGAAAAGTGTTGATGATAGGTGATGGCCTGAATGATGCAGGTGCTCTAAGGGAAAGTTTGGTGGGAATTAGTATAGCTGATAGTATTTATCATTTTTCACCGGCTTGTGATGCCATTCTTGAAGCTGAAAAATTTAGTGCTGTCAGTAAGTTTATCAAGACTTCAAAAAATACAGTATTTATTGTAAAAACAAGTTTTATTATTTCATTTTTATACAATCTGCTGGGATTATCGTTTGCAGTACGAGGCTTGCTGACACCTGTAATTGCTGCGATATTAATGCCTCTAAGCTCTGTTTCTGTTGTGCTTTATGTTGTTTTATTTACAGGATTGGCTTTCAGACACCATTTTAATTCTGATGATGAAAAAATTAAAATTACGGCTTTTTGATATTGTTTTTAAGGTTGTTTGTTAATTTATTGGGGCATATATACCTTTTTTTTTATTTATAAATTTTTTAAACAGAGGAATTTATAATACCATGTTAAGGGTGTTAAATTGAAAATAGGATAGATCATAAAGACTGAAAGGTACCAGCTTCAATCCTGTTTTATCATTATGGAGGAAAATAATACTGAATTTGGAATAAAATAAAAATGTAATGAATATTTTTAAATTCCAATGAAATGCTATTTTTGCAGATAAATAAAAATAATACTGATGATTTATAGTAAAATATATTTCTTTTAACGATTAAATTCAAAAAAATGGCAAAGCAATTTACAATACAGGAAGCATTGGACTATCATTCACTGGGCAGACCTGGCAAAATTGAAGTGATCCCAACAAAATCTACTTGCTGTCAGAAAGATCTGGCAATGGCTTATAGCCCAGGTGTGGCAGAACCTTGTATGGAAATTTTCAGAAATCCGGATGATGTGTATAAATATACTGCAAAAGGTAACCTTGTAGCAGTTATTTCAGATGGGACAGCGGTTCTTGGTCTTGGTGACATTGGTCCATTGGCTGGCAAACCGGTGATGGAAGGTAAAGGCTTGCTTTTTAAAATTTTTGCTGATATTGATGTTTTTGACATTGAAATTGATACAAATGATCCCGACAAGTTTATTGAGGCTTGTAAACTGATTGCTCCAACATTTGGTGGAATTAACCTGGAAGATATTAAAGCACCTCAATGCTTTTACATTGAAGAAAGATTAAAAGCAGAACTTGATATTCCAGTCATGCACGATGATCAGCACGGTACTGCAATCATTTCAGGTGCAGCATTAATTAATGCCTTAGAGGTAGTAGGGAAGAAAATTAATGAAGCCAACATAGTATTTAACGGGGCAGGAGCTTCGGCTATTTCATGTGCTAAATTATATCTTGCTTTAGGAGTGGAGAAAAAAAATCTTGTGATGCTGGATACAAAAGGTGTAATAAGGCATGACAGGAAAGATTTAAACGAATATAAAAGATTTTTTGCTACGGACAAAGATATTTATACTTTAGAAGATGCTATTAAAAATGCTGATGTATTTGTTGGCTTGTCTAAGGGAAATGTATTGACACAAGATATGGTAAGGTCTATGGCTTTCGACCCTGTCATTTTTGCAATGGCAAACCCTAATCCAGAAATTACGTATGATGATGCCATTTCTGCCCGAAAATCTATAATCATGGCTACAGGACGCTCAGATTATCCAAATCAGGTCAATAATGTGTTAGGTTTTCCTTTTATTTTCAGAGGTGCTCTTGATGTTAAAGCTACCTGTATCAATGAGCAGATGAAGTTGGCTGCTACTTATGCTTTAGCCGATTTAGCCAAACAGCCTGTTCCGGAAGAAGTAAATATTGCATATAATGCTAAAAACCTTACTTTTGGCCGTGAGTATATCCTTCCGAAACCATTTGACCCAAGATTAATTACCCATGTTTCAGCTGCAGTGGCAAAAGCTGCTGTAGAATCAGGTGTTGCACGTAAACCAATAACTGATTGGGACCAATATATGGATGAACTCTCAAGGAAAATTGGTAAGAAAAGCACGTTTATTCGTCATATCAGGTCTAAGGCAAGGCAAAAACCAATGAGAGTTGTTTTTGCTGAAGCAGATAATTACAAAATCTTAAAATCTGCAGAAATTGTATTAAATGACAATATTGCCTATCCAATTTTACTTGGTAGTAAAGAAAAAATTAAAAAGCTGATTGAAGAATACCGACTTGACCTGAATGGTAATGTTGAAATTATTGATCCTCGTTCGAGTGAAGAATCTGACAGAAGAAAACAATTTGCTCAGGTTTATTATGAAAAAAGACAAAGAAAGGGTGTTACTTTTCAAATGGCAAAAAGTAGATTACGTCACAGAAATTATTTTGGACCAATGTTGGTAGAAACAGGCTTTGCTGACGCCATGATTTCTGGTTTGACAACACCATATCCTGATACTGTCAGACCTGCACTTGAAATTATAGGTAAAAGAAAAGATACCAGGCTGGTGTCTGGTCTTTATATTATGGTTACACAAAAAGGACCAGTATTTTTCGCTGATACTACAGTAAACATGAATCCTTCCCCAGAAGATTTAGTTGAGATTACACTTCAAACGGTTAAAAGAGTGAAGATGTACAATATTGAACCAAGAGTAGCTATTCTTTCATACTCTAATTTTGGAACTGTTAAAGGAAAAATACCAGAAGTAGGCAAAAAGGCAGTTGAAATTTTACATCACGACTATCCTGAATTAATAGTTGATGGTGAAATGCAGGCTAATTTTGCAGTAAACAACGAACTTCTTAAAGAACATTTTCCTTTTTCAAAATTGATAGATGGTCCTGCCAATGTTCTTATATTTCCTTATCTCACTGCTGGCAATATTGCCTATAAGCTGGTACAGGAAATGAGTCAGAGTGAAGCAATAGGCCCCATTTTGAACGGACTAAAAAAATCGGTGCATATTTTGCAAATGGGCAGTTCTGTTCAGGAAATAATTAATATGGTGCAAATTGCTGTTATTGATGCACAAAACAACGAATAATCCTGTTAATATTAGATGTACGAATATATAAAAGGGCAAATAATAAGCATTAATCCTGCTTCTGTTATCATTGAAACTTATGGTTTTGCTTACCGAATAAGTATTTCACTCAATACTTATGAAAATATTCATTCAATGAAAGATTGCCAGCTTTTTTTACATCAAACTATTCGCGAAGATGCCCATTTATTTTATGGATTTTTTACTTATGAAGAAAGAGAACTGTTTCGTGACTTAATATCTGTTTCCGGAGTTGGTGGAAGCACAGCTATTTTGGTATTATCGTCATTTAAAACAAGTGATCTTGTTCATGCAATAATTACAGGCGATGTTTCGTTACTTAAGTCTGTAAAAGGTATTGGGCCTAAAACAGCCCAACGTATTATTGTTGAACTACAGGATGGTATGAAGAAAACAGGCAAAGATTTATTTTCTCCTATTGTATTTAATGACCATGTATTTGATGAATCGGTCAATGCTCTGGTTATGCTTGGATATAAAAAAGCTGAAGCTGAGAGGTCAGTTTCTGCAATAATAAAAAATAATAAAGAAAAACTATCTGCCGAGCAAATTATTAAGCTTTCATTAAAAGGACTTTAAGTGGGTTAATTGACAGAATGAGCAACAAATTACTAACAGATAGCGTTAAAGTATTTATCTCAGTTTTTGCCTCAGGCATCATTTTATTTGGCTTTGCAGGGCCAAGGCCTTTGAGTTTAAAAGAATTAAGGGCTCCTGTTTTTCCTGACGACACCGGTAAAAAAGTTAATCTGCCTTTTCCTATAAAAAACAATTCTGAGGACCCCTTGTCTCCCTCAAAAAGCCATGCTCTTGACCTAAAAACACCTAATATTTTCACTAATACACAAACATTAGACTCCAACCTGAACAACTATACTTTTTATAACACAATTGAAGGTTTAAAAATTGGTGAAGAACGAACAATGTCGTTAAGCGACTATATTCAATGGCAAAATCAGCAGTCACTTCATGAATATTTCAGGCAAAGGTCACAATCTCAGAATTTTCTTCAAAATGAAAAGAGTTTTGTACCAAAAATTAGCATTAAAACTCCCAAAGTTGTTGAAGACATTATAGGAGGTAGCATTGATATTAAACCTCAGGGTTCAGCAGAGTTGATTTTTTCCTATGATATTAACAGGATAGAAAATCCAGCATGGACAATCAGGCAACAACGCAACTCTCAATTTAAATTTGACCAAAAAATTAAGTTAAATGTCAGAGGCAACATTGGTGATAAAATTGGGCTGGGAATCGGTTATGATACAGAAAGCAATTTTGAATTTGATAACGAAATAAAACTTCGTTACGAAGGTAAGGAAGATGAAATTGTTAAACTACTTGAAGCAGGAAATGTTAGTCTTCCGGTTCAGGGAACATTGATTTCAGGTAGTACTAGTTTGTTTGGTGTAAAAGCAAAAATGCAGTTTGGCAAATTGATGGTTACCAATGTCTTTTCTCAGCAAAAAAGCGAGAAAAAAGAAATTGTTGTTGAAAATGGTGCTCAAAAAACTACATATAGTATTTCTGCATTGGAATACGATGCAAACAAACACTTTTTCCTGAATCATTATTTCAGAGATTATGTTTTTGAACAAGCTTTTCAAACGCTTCCCGTCATCAATTCCCCCATTCAGATTACCCGTGTTGAAGTTTGGGTCATTAACCGTACTGCTGATTTCAGAGATACCAGAAATATTGTAGCATTAATGGATATGGGAGAACCTAACCCATTCAACAGTAGCAACGATAATCCTGACAAAGGTAATTTTGTGATTAAAAAAAGTGATTATCCTGATAATGATGCAAATACCTTATATGAAAATCTTGATAAAGATGAGTATCGTTCAAATAGCACCGTAAGTCAGGAATTGGCTAAATTAGGTAGTCCTCCTTCAAATTTTTATAATGGTCAGGATTATATCAAAATAGATAATGCAAGAAAATTATCACCCAATGAATATGTTATTAACGATAAGTTAGGATATATTTCGTTGAATCAGAGATTAGATCCTGGTTATGCACTTGCTGTTGCTTATGAATATACATTTAATGGTGTAAGATATCAGGTCGGTGAATTTGCACAAGATATACCACCTAATCCTTCTGAACCAAATGTATTGTTCGTTAAAATGCTCAAAAGCACTTCAACACGCACTGACATTCCCATGTGGAATCTGATGATGAAAAACATTTACACACTTGGGGCATCACAACTTCAGCAAAATGAATTCAAGCTGGATATCATTTACGAAGATGATAAAAGTGGGGCAAACATCAATTATATCCCGGAAAGTTCAGAACCCAATCTGGACGGTAAACTTCTTATACAGGTTATGGGACTGGATGTTTTAAACAGTACGCAATATCCTCAACCTGATGGTATTTTTGATTTTCTTGATGGCAGAACAATCATCCCCGGAACGGGTAAAATTATTTTCCCTACGCTTGAACCATTTGGTGATGCATTAAGAAAAAAATTCAAAGACCAAAAACTTGCCGATTATTACTGTTTTGATGCCTTATATGATTCTACACAGGTTCAGGCAGAACAGCTAAAACAATACGATAAATTTTATATCAGAGGGCATTACCTTGGTTCATCAGGTTCTGAAATTTCTTTGAATGCCATACAGATTCCTGAAGGATCGGTAACAGTGTCTCAGGGTGGCATACAACTACGTGAAAATGTTGACTACACAGTAGATTATACATTGGGAAGGGTTAAAATTTTAAACCAAAGTTATTTGAGCAGCGGTCAACCTATTAAAATTACCTGTGAAAGCAACTCAATGTTTTCCATACAACAAAAAACCTTGCTTGGAACGCGTCTCGATTATAAATTTAGTGAAGACTTTTTCCTTGGTGGCACATTTTTATACTTAAAAGAAAAGCCTCTTACACAAAAAGTGAATATTGGCAGTGAACCATTAAACAATGTGATTTATGGTTTTGATGGGAGTTATCGGACAAATTCCCTATTTTTAACAAAACTAGTTGATAAAATTCCTTTCATCGAAACAAAAGAAATGTCGGAAGTTTTAATAACTGGTGAATTTGCACAATTAATACCAGGTCATCCAAATGCTATCGGTGAAACCGGAACATCCTATATCGATGATTTTGAAGGTAGTGAAATACCTTATGATTTGCGATTGGGAAATTATTGGTCAATAGCCAGTACGCCACAAGGACAACCAATTGAATTTCCCTATGGTGGATTTACCAATGACCTGCGATATGGTTTTAAACGTGCTAAAATTTCATGGTATTCTATTGATGATTTATTTTATCGTCAAAATTCTTTTACTCCTCCTAATATTGACACTTCAATGTTAAGCAGGCATCGTATGCGTGAAGTGCTTGAAACAGAAGTTTTTCCTAACAAGCAATTGCCACAGGGCATCCCTGCAACATTACGAACATTCGATATTGCATATTTTCCTGGTGAACGTGCTCCTTACAATTTTGACTATTCCAGTCTTGATTTTAACGGAAAATTAAAAAATCCGGAGGGAAACTGGGGCGGTATCATGAGAAAAATTGAAACCAATGATTTTGAAGCTGCCAATATAGAATATATCGAGTTTTGGATGCTTGATCCATATCTTGATGAAGACTTTCAACCTGATGATGGAAAAATGATTATTCAAATTGGAGATATTTCTGAAGATATTCTTCGTGATGGTGCTAAATTTTTTGAAAATGGTTTACCAAAAGATACAATTTCAAAAAAAGTAAATGAAACAATATGGGGGAAGGTGCCTTCTACAAATCCTATTAATTATACATTCGATAATGATACTACTTACCGCCAGTTTCAGGATGTTGGACTTGATGGTCTCAACAATAAAGAAGAACTGGAATATCGAAAAAAAGATTTTATTGATAAGTTGCCAGTAATGTCACCTGAAGCAAAACAAGTTATTTTGAATGATCCTTCAGCCGATAATTATCATTTTTTCCGTGGAGATGATCTTGACAATACTAATGCAGACATCATTGAAAGATATAAAAACTATAAAAACACTGAGAATAACAGCCCAATACCTCTTTCAAATCAACAATATACTACATCGGGTTCACTTAGCCCTGATGTTGAAGACATCAACAACGATTTTACATTAAATGAAGTGGAAGCATATTACCAATATGGTATTTCACTGCATAAAGATATGACTGTTGGCGAAAACTTTATTGTTGACAAGCAGGTTGTAAAAGTAAAATTAAGAAATGGCACTTATGAAAATGTAACATGGTACCAATTTAAAATTCCCATTCGTGCTTATGAAAAAAGGATAGGACAAATCAGAGATTTTAAGTCAATACGTTTCATGAGATTGATAGTAAACGGGTTTGAAAAAGATGTTATTTTAAGGTTTGCCAGGCTTCAGTTAGTGAGAGGTGACTGGAGAAATTATCTATACAATTTAAAAACACCTGGAGAAATCATTGGGCCGGGAGACCCAATAGATTCTACTATTTTCGATATTTCTACTGTCAACATTGAGGCCAATGGAAAACGTGACCCAATTCCATATGTTTTACCTCCCGGTATTTCAAGAGAACAAGACATCAGCACCTATGAACTTCTTGAACAGAACGAACAATCTATCAGTTTTACAACCTGCCTGAATGATGGCGATGCCCGTGCAGCCTATAAAAATGTATCTTTTGACGTTAGAACATATAAAAGGTTACGTATGTTTGTGCATGCCGAGGCACGTAAAGGAGAAACTCTTGAACAAGGTGATTTGGCCATCTTCATACGCATGGGTACTGACTTTAGCAGCAATTATTATGAATATGAGATTCCCCTTAAACCTACTAAATATGGAACCAGCGACCCTGAAGAAATATGGGATTCTATCAATGAAATAAATATTCTTTTTGAAGAATTTTTCAGGGTAAAACAAATCAGGGAAACCACTCCTGGATATAGCCTCATCACACCTTTTATCAGAAATGATTTAAACAATAAAGGGAAAATTACAGTCATGGGAAATCCTGACCTGAGTAATGTGAAAATTATTATGATAGGGCTCAGAAATCCATCCAAAGACCAAAGTTATAATCCAAAGGACAATGGAGAGTCACATTGCGGCATCGTATGGGTCAATGAGCTGAGGGTGACCGACTTTGACCAGCGGGGAGGTTATGCAGCAATTGGAAAAGTAGCAACAAAACTCGCTGATTTTGGAAAAGTTAATGTCTCAGGAAGTATTAAAACAATAGGTTATGGTGGGTTAGAACAAAAATTACAAGACCGCAGCAAAGAAGATGTTACTACTTTTGATGTTCAGACATACCTCGAATTGGGCAAGTTTTTTCCTCAAAAAGCAAAGGTGAAAATACCAATGTTCTACAACTATTCCCAATCGAGAAGTAAACCGCAGTATAATCCTCTTTCACCAGATATTTTACTAAGAACAAGACTTGATTTGGCTACTTCGCAGGCAGAAAGAGATTCTATTTTGTTTGCTACAGAAACATTCATCTCTCGAACGAGTCTTAATTTTATGAATGTTCAAAAGATGAGAAATCCTGAAAAAACAAAGTTCCATTTCTATAATATTGAAAATTTTCTTCTATCGTATGCATATACTGATATTTTTAAAAGAGACATCACCCTCGAATATGATTTCAAACAAAATCACCAGTTTGTGCTGAATTATAATTATACATTTAAGGAAAAGAACATTACTCCATTCCGAAAATTATCCAAGTCAAAATATCTTAAATTAATTACTGATTTTAATATTGGTCTTGTACCGCAGTCCATGACATTTCAGACTCAGGTTGACAGAAGATATGGAGAACTGCTTTACAGAAATAATGGAGATATTAAAACCATCATCAAGCCTATTTATGATAAAAATTTTATCTTAAAGCGCGTTTACGAATACCGTCACGATATTACACGTTCTTTAAAACTTGTATATAATGCCACAGCAGATGCATATATTTATGAACCTGCAGGACCTTTAACTCCCGAAACAAGAGATACAATCTTAAACAACTTGAAAAAATTAGGAAATACAAGTATGTTTGATCAGAAAATCGGTATTAATTACGACCTGCCATTACGAAAAATTCCTATACTTGACTGGACCAATATCCGCACATCATATACCGGCAGTTATAATTGGCTGCAAGCTCCACCTGCCTCTAAACGATTAGGTAATACGATACAAAATGCACAAACAATACAGGTCAATGGTAATTTCAATTTCACTTCGTTATATTCAAAAGTCAAGTTTTTCAAGAACATTAATGCAAACAGAAGCAATATAACCGAGTTAAAGAAAAAGCGTTTTGAAGAAATGAAAAAAGAATATGCTGCTAAAAATAAGCAGCTTGTTGATGATGAAGGAAATGCCATAACAGTTGAAGACATGATGGTAAATGAAGGATTTATAAAATTCTATGAGGGCTTTTTCAGACTGCTTATGAGCTTGAAAACAGCCTCAATCAACTATACATTGAATCAGGGGACTGTCATGCCGGGCTTTGAAGAACGTCCTAAACAATTAGGCAACGATTGGATAAAAGATGCACCCGGACTGCCTTTTATCATAGGTTTACAAGACGACAATTTCCGCTTTAATGCTGCAAATAATGGTTGGTTGACTAAAGATACAACACTCAATACCCTCTACATGACCAATTATGCAGAAAATCTGTCAGTACAGGCCAATATGGAACCATTTAAAGATTTCAGGATTAATATCGACATGACACGAAGACTCACTAAAAATTACCAGGAAGTATTTCGTTATGATGAAATTACAGACGAATTTGTATCACGCAGCCCAATTGAAGGTGGTAGTTTCAGTATGTCGTATTGGTCGTTTCCAACAGCATTAAAAGGTAAGTGGAATGACCCAACTTCACAGATTTACAAAGATTTTGAAAACAACAGACTGGTTATCGCCCAGCGTATTGCACCATCGGGTCCGGTGGACACATTTAATTTCCCGGCAGGATATACCAGAACATCGCAGGATGTAATAATTCCTGCATTTTTAGCTGCTTATTCCGGTCAAAATGCTATGTTTGTTTCTACAAATTTGTTTCCTGCCATTCCTGCCCCCAACTGGAGAATCACTTATACCGGTTTAAGCAAAATTGAATGGATGAAAAAAGTTATTAAAAATATTAACCTCAATCATGCTTATCGCTCAACATATACGATTACATCATTTACATCCAATCTTGACTATAATGAAAATGAGGTTCCTGTTGTGGGAGAAAACCTTGTTCCAAAATATAGAATTTCAACAATCACTATTTCAGAACAGCTTGCACCGTTATTAGGTTTAGATATCAACTGGGTGAATAACTGGACTACCAGAATAGAGTATCGAACCACAAGAAATCTGAGTTTTAGCTTTTCCAATTTTCAAACTGCTGAAATCAGGGATCGTGAATTTACACTTGGAGCAGGCTATAGGGCCAAAGAGGTACAATTACCATTCAAATATCACAATAAAAAAATAATCCTCGAAAACGACCTTAATTTCAGGCTTGATTTTACTTTAAGAACCAATCGCTCAGTAATATCTAAACTTGATGAAGAACAAACTGAAAATGTAGGAGGCAATAAAGTATTGTTACTTAAACCCTATGTTGACTATGTCATCAATGAAAACCTGACATTCAGGATATTTTTCACAAGAAATGTTACTAAACCTGTTATTTCTACCAGTTACCCACAAGCACTGACAAATTTTGGATTTAGTGTTAGATATACTCTTGGACAATAAAAATTCTATTATTTTCGCATAAAAATTTGAAGTCATGTTTATTCCAGAAGAATTAAAATTTACAAAAGATCACGAATGGATTCGTGTTGATGGCAATGAAGCTTATATTGGTATCACAGATTTTGCTCAAAAAGAACTTGGTGATATTGTTTATATTGAAATTGAAACTGTTGGTGATGATTTATCTGCAGGAGATGCTTTCGGTACTATAGAAGCTGTAAAAACTGTTTCTGATATATATATGCCAGTGAGTGGAAAAGTTTTGGAAAAAAATGGTATTCTTGAAGATGCACCCGAAACAGTCAATAAAGATGCTTATGGTGATGGCTGGATGGTTAAAATCAAAATGGCTGATGCAGCAGAGCTGAACAATTTGCTTTCAGCTGCAGAATATAAAAAGTTGATTGAAGAATAAAACCGCTATTTTTAAAATTTTTATTAAAGGTTTTCCATTTTTTTGGATAACCATTATAGCTATTCTTTCCTTACTGCCCGATAAGGAAGTTGATAAAGTATGGTTTGATTTCATTATTCCACCTGATAAAATAGCACACTTTGTTTTGTATGCTATTCTTAGTTTTTCTCTTTTATTCAATTTTCTTGTTATTGGGGAAAAAATACTTTCTGCCCGTTTAGTTCTTTATATCGCATTATTTTCTATCAGTTATGGTATTCTTCTTGAGTTTTTACAGGAATTAGATATTGTTAATCGAAATGCCAGCTTTTATGATGTTTTAGCCAATTTGTCAGGAATATTATTTGGAATAACAGTTTATTTCTTTGTTAAAAATAAAATAAAATTAAAACTTTATCCCTGAAATATAAATTCAAAAATAACCCCTGAACAATTTATTTTAATTTTCACGTTTTATTTCTTGTAATAAAGAATTAAATAATCTTAAACAGACTTAAATGAATAAAAGAGTCATCATTGCAGCAATATTGGTAATAATTTTCGGTACAGGTTTAATATTATTATTTTTAAAACCTGTTAAATTTAATAAAAAGGTGGAAGCATTACCGAAAGTAACAAATCAGCCAAAATATTTGTTTGGATTTAATTTAGATAGTTTTGCAGTGGACAGTGGTTTAATTGAGAAAAACCAATTTTTTTCTCAAATTATTGAAAATTACAATGATACAAGCATATCAGTTCATATCATTGAGGATAGTGCCATGAAGGTGTTTCCATTAAGTAAAATGCGACATGGCAATAAATATTATGTTTTTATAAAAAACGACAAAACAAAATCACCTGTGTATTTTATCTATGAAGTGGATATGATAAAATATGTTCAGATTAAGTTGAAAGAGCCTGTATTTGTAAAAGAAATTCAGCGTGAGGTTGACACTGGTATAAAAACCTGTGCAGGCATCATAACAAATTCATTATGGGCCGACATGACCAGCCTTGGTGCCAGTCCACAGCTTATCAATAAAATGTCAGATATTTATGAATGGGATATTGACTTTTTCAGTATTCAAAAGAACGATAAATTCCGACTTATTTATCAGGAAGTTAGTGTGGAAGGCAAAATTGTTGGTGTTGGAAAAATCCTTGCTGCATGGTTTGAGCATGGTGGCACTCCATATTATGCTTTTCATTTTGTTCAGGATGGTAATAATGATTATTTTGACCTGGAAGGTAAAAATTTAAGAAAGTTGTTTTTAAAGGCACCATTAAAATTCAGTAGAATTAGCTCGGGATTTTCAAACAGCCGCTACCATCCAATATTACATCGTTACAGGCCACATCATGGAGTTGATTATGCTGCACCAAAAGGAACTCCTGTTAGTGCGGTTGGTAATGGAACCATTATTTATGCTGCTTATATGAGAGGTGGAGGTAATACAATTAAAATACGCCATAACTCGGCTTATACAACAGCGTACTTACATTTATCGAAATTTGCTAAAGGGATCAGAAAGGGTGCTAAGGTGAGTCAGGGCGATGTCATTGGTTATGTTGGTTGTACAGGTTTATGCACTGGGCCACACCTTGATTACAGAATTTGGAAGAATGGAAATCCTGTTAACCCCTTGACATTAAAATTTCCTCCTGATAAATCGATAACTGATGAAAATAGAGATTCTTTTGAAAATATAATAGAAAAAATGAAAGCTGAGCTTGATGCAATAACATTTAAAAATATTAAGGGTTCAAATCTGAACTGAAAAACGGTAAGGTAGCAATGCATCTTCCATGGCATAAGCAACACCAATTCTTGTACTGGCAATAATGTCCTTATCATGAATAACAAAATGATGATCTTCAAGCCATATTTTATTGGCAAACAGGCTCTCCCCTGAATATTTGGTATAAAGCCCAAGTGCCTGAGACACTTTTCCGGGGCCATTACTTATCTGTCGATCAATTTTATCCATATTTCTTCTTTTTCTGATATATTCCATTCCCTCATAAGGTTTAATACTCCTAATTAATACAGCATCTGGTATCCCTTCTTTATTTGTTACTATATTGAATAGATGATGAATTCCATAACATAAATATATATAGGCAATACCACCTCTTTCGTACATCACCTTTGTTCGTTCAGTATATCTGTGATTATATGCATGTGATGCTTTATCAGTAATGCCGGCATAAGCTTCTGTTTCTGTTATTATTCCTGATGTTTTTTCTCCGTCAAAGTTGGTAATAAGCACTTTCCCTAAAAGTTCTTTTGCTATTTTTACCACATCTTCCTGTAAATAAAATTCTGGATTCAATTTTTTCATCAGTTTCTATTTTATTCACAAAAATAACCAATTGAAGTAAGGTAAATGATAAGTTCAAAATCTTCATTTCAGAAAATTTTTATCGATGAAACCGCTTTATTTATTAAATCTTTATTTATATTTACAGGCAAATATTTTAAGTAAAAAACCCTTTATTAAACATTTAATCATAAAATGATGAAAAAAGTTGTAATGATAATAACCATAACAGTTTTTGGTTGTTTAGTTTATAGTCAGAATTATGACCTTTCAAGTTATTTGACTATGGATATTTCAGGAAAAGCAGGAATAGCAATCCCAGTCAAAGGTTATGTAAAAAATCTGGGAAACCAGACTATAACATCCTTTGATATCAACTATCAAATTGATGACAATCAGATTTTTACTTCAACCATTAATAGTGTAAATATTTCTAAAAATTCAACTTACTTTTTTTCTCATCCAACCACTTTTACCCCATCAAATACCGGAAAATTCCATAAAATAAAATTATGGGCAACAAACCTCAATGGAAGCAATGCTGATGAAAAAACAAGCAATGATATTGATTCATTCCTGTTTTTTGTGAATTATGGAATCTCAGGAACAAAAAGAGTATTGATTGAAAACATAGCCAGTGTAATGAACGGAGATGTTGTTGATGGTTTTGTGATAATTGATGACCTGATGAAAGATTATCCCGATAAAATTATTAATATAAACCACCAGATATGGGGTGAAATGGCCACTCTCGATTTTATTGAAATAAATAATGCTTATGCAGGAACACCACCTTCAGCTTTGATTGACAGAATGTTTTGGCCAGCATCCATGAAAGTGGCAGTACCACGTAGTACATGGAAAACCAATGTTGCTACACAGTTAAGTGCAAAGACTCCTGTAAACATTCAGATAACAAATGTTTTATATAATACCAGCACTTCACAGGCAGAAGTTACTGCAAAATTTAATTTTGTTGATGCTGTTGGAGGTGATATACGTGTAAACTGTATCATTGTTGAAGATTGGATCACAGGAAGTAAAATTGATTACCAGCAATGGAACAATTATGACGGAGAATTAGGACATCCATTTTATGGTAAAGGAAATCCTATATCTCCCATGTATTTTTTCAGGGTTGCCAGAATGTTTAATACTGCTATTTGGGGCGATTGGATTGATTTGGATTATCCTGGATTCAGAACAATACCTAAAGACACTTCAATCGTTAAAGAATTTTCGAAAAGAGTAGTACCTGACAACTGGAACAAAAACCAAATGTATGTTGCTGTATTTGTCAGCTATTGGGATGAAAGCATTGCCCGCAGAATTGTTCTCAATTCTTTAATGGTTAAATTAACATCCGTTGGCATTGAGGAAAATAAACAATCTACAGGTATTAAAAATATTTATCCGAATCCTATGACAGATATTGCCTTTGTGGAATTCAATAACACTGTGACAACAGACATCAAATATAGTGTATATGATGTATTAGGGCAAAAAGTAATCGAAACTTCAGATGGAACATTTGCACCAGGTGATCATACTATTTCTTTCGATGCTTCTTCACTAACTAACGGTTCTTATATCGGAGTCCTTGAAATGAATAATGAACGTCATACTTACAAATTTATAAAATAATCACGGTTTAAGCGATACATTGTTGAAAATTCGTTAGAGATTAAAACCTGAAAGTTATCAGGAATAATCCTGTTATAGAAAATTTTAAGTTTTGAAATATTCAAAATGCTGCATTTGGTGCAATTCTTTCTAATTTAGAGAAAATACCTGATTTACTCATTTAAACAGCAATTTTCATTTCTGCTAACAGGTAACATTTTTATTTTTAAACAGATAAATGATGTGAAGGTTGGCAAATAGTACGAATGAATATCATTTCATTTTATCCTGTTAGCAATAATTTTTTAAAAAATGCTTTATTTTTAACTATCTTTGACTTTAATTTTATTGATGCATTCAGTGTTGAATTGTTTTGTGATTGTATAAGATTATATCCTGAAATGAAAAAGAATTAATTTATTAATATATGAAAACACGGATTTTAACCCTTTTAATAACATTTATTTCTATTACATCGGCATACTCACAGTTATCTCCTTTTCTTAACTATCAGGCAGTAGCCCGTGATCATGAAGGCAATGCCATCAAAAACAAAACATTGATAGTTGAAATCAGTGTGTTGGAAGCATTACCAACAGGAACTATTGTTTATCAGGAAGGTCATAATGTTCTTACAAATGAGTTTGGTCTTTTTACCCTTCCTATTGGTAAAGGTGTTCCCACTGGTGCAGGAACATTACTGGCTTACGATTCAATCAAATGGTGGACAAACAATTATTTTCTTAATGTCAGAATAGATTTTGGAAATGGATTGATTGACATGGGAACCACTCAGTTTTTAGCAGTTCCTTATGCCCTATATGCTCACATGGCGGGAAACAGTGTTGGTGGAACTCAAAAACTTTCAATAATTGGTCATGATCTTACCATTTCTAATGGAAATACCATCACTTTACCCGATAATGTTATTGATGATGATGCTGATTCGACAAACGAATTGCAAAACTTATCATTAAATGGAAAAGATATTTCAATCAGTAAAGGCAACACTATTAGCCTGAATGTAGATGATGCTGATGCTGATAGCACAAACGAACTACAAACACTTAGTCTGATTGGGAAAAATCTGAGCATCAGTAGTGGAAACACTGTTGCCCTGAATTTGACAGATGATGATGCCGACTCTACCAATGAGCTTCAGACTTTAAGCCTTTTAGGTAACAATTTAACTATTTCGAATGGAAATACAATTTCTTTGACCAGTTCACAATGGACAGATAATAGCAAAGGCATCTTTTATGATAAAGGAAATGTGATGATTAACACGAAATCTAATTTTCATGACAGCACTTTACTCACCATTGCAGACAGCATACGCCTTAATATACCTTCTCTTATGTATATTTATGGGAAAGGTACCGATAATGTATTCTTTACATCAAAACTCATCAATGCAACAATCGAAGGTACAAATGGTGATAACCTGGCAATATCAGGTTCATCAATTGGTAACCTGACAGCAGGCAATAATAAAGGGGTAATGGGGAATGCAAAAAATGCCTTGAATAATTATGGTGTGTTTGGTGAGGCTGATGCAGGGAGCAAAGGCTCAAGCAACAACTATGGTATATATGGCAATGCCTTAGGTACTACCAGCAATACCAATTGTGGTGTTTATGGAAAAGCGATTGGCTCAACAAAATTCAACTTTGGTATCTGGGGTGTTTCAAGCGGACTGGGGACCAACAATGCCGGTATTTTTGCTGAATCAAATGGTGCTGGCAGCGGACAGAATATTGGTACTTATGGCCGTGCCCTGAATAGTGGTTTTATCAATTATGGGGTGCTGGGAGAATCTGCCGGCAAAGGTGCATGGAACATTGGTGTTGGTGCTGCCTGTGCTGCCTCTGGTACTCATACTAACTATGGTATGTATTCAGGTGGTGACAATGCCAAAATTAATTATGGTGTTTATTCAAGAGCAGCTAAATTAAGCGGTACTTCCACAAAAATAAATTATGCTTTTTATGCTGATGCTTATGGTGGAACTGACAGTAACTACTCATTTTATGGAAATAAAGGCACTTTCTTCAACCGACATGCTATGAGCATTGGAACAGAAACTGCCAACTCCATGTTGCAGGTTAATGGCTCAGTATCTTTTTCAGTTGTTACTAAAACAACTACATACACTGCTGCCATTTCTGACTATACCATTTTATGCGATGCAACAACGGCTGCCTTTACTATCAGTTTACCTACAGCTGCAACCATTAAAGGAAGAATTTATGTGATCAAAAAAACAGATGCTTCAGCAAATGCCATTACCATTGATGGTAATGCTTCTGAAACCATTGACGGGAATGCTACTCATTCATTGAGTGCGAAAAATAAATTCATCATGATACAATCAGACGGCAGTAACTGGCAGATCATTTCCAGCAATTAAGTTTAACCTCAAAAAGTACAGGTTAACACTTAAGCCCGAATAAATTACACTTGCCATGCTAAAGACTATGAATGTTAAAGAATACTGAAAAACAGTTTTAATAACACCATCTTAAGAGACCTCTTTATATATCATCTTAAATAGCTATTATTCATTTATCTGGCAAATGAATCAACAATTAAAAAAAAGACAATGGTCAGCATGTAAATATTGATAACCATAAAGTACTTTCTCATCTTGTTCTGAACATCATTTTTTAATATCAGACTAATAAAAAATATTCCTGCCAAAGCAGAAATTACCGTTATAGCTATTTTCGAAAATTGTGTATAAGTAGCAGGGAAATATATCAGGAACAAACCGGAAGCCAGCATGGCAATTATCCAAACAAAAGTAATATTTTGAAGCTGCCTGTTTGAATAGACATTAGACAAACTTGGAAATCCTGCCTGTTCGTACTGCTTCCCAAACTTTAATAGTAAGAGCCAGAAATGTGGCACCTGCCACATGAAGAAGAAAAAACAAACGATCCAAAGCACCGGGTCATCTATCCTTCCACCTGCTGCAGTCCAACCAACTGCAGGTGGTATTGCTCCAATCACCGAGCCGGGAATAACTGCAAATGCTGTTATCTTCTTTAAATAAGTATAAATTAAGTTGTACCAAACCAATGCTGCCAGTGCTAACAAGGTAGCGATAGGCCCACTACTAAAGTATAGAATGATTGTTCCTGTTAAAACCAGCAAAAGAGTAAAAACAATGGCTGAAGCTATACTTACACTTCCCGAAGGAAGAGGGCGGTTTTTAGTTCTTTCCATCATGCTGTCCCTTTTTATTTCCTGCACTTGGTTTAGGACAGCCGAACCACAGGCAATTAGGAACAGCCCCAGAGATGGAAGTATCATTCTGTCTGAAAAACCACCATGATGAATGCTATAACCTGCTATGGTTGTTATGGTTACAGCAATGGTTATCCTTGTTTTAGCAAGCTGACTATATAATCTGATGACTGAGGAAATATTATTTTCCATTCAGTGACTTAAAATATTTAATGATTTCTTTTACTTCCTCTTCACTTATCTGTTCTTTGTATGAAACCATTAATCCTTTATTGAAACCTTCAACAACCTCGGCATTAGGATCATAAATAGAGCGTTTAATATACTCGTCATCGGCAACAACCTTTACTTTTGAACCGTCTTTATCAACTATCCTTTCTGTGCCATAAACATTTTTAAATGAAGGTCCGACTATTTTTGAACCATCAAGACTATGACAGGCAATACAGGCATTCTTTTTAATGATCTGAAGCCCCAACGATTCAATTTTCGCTGAATCTTTTTCAACTTTATTGTACCATGCCATGAATTCACTCTCTGGCAGTACCCTGACTTTGCCGAGCATATAGGAATGGTTCAATCCACAATATTCAGCACAATAAATGTCATAATCACCAACCTTCTCAGCTTTAAACCACATGTAATTATCTTTTCCGGGCACTACATCCTCCTTAATCCTAAAGGCAGGTACATAAAAGCTATGCAGCACATCGGGTGAATAAAGGTCGAGTCTTACAGGTTTGTTTAACGGAACTACTAACACATTACTGCTGAATTTACCATTTGGATAGTCAAATGTCCAACTCCACATTCTACCAGTTACCTTTACTTGTAAAGCACCAGAAGGCACTTTCCTCATTGGAGAATATCCCAGCCACCCAACAAAAAACATCACAAGTACAAGTACAGTGGGAATTACTGTCCATGTAATTTCAAGCTTTGTATTTTCCTTTATTTGTTCTGCAACTGGATGACGTTTTTTTCTATATTTTACTACAAACAAAACCATCATGAAAGTTATTCCTACCAGAAAAAACAGGCTGATTCCAAAGATCACTGCAAAGGCGAGATCAACATCTTTTGTAAAATTAGATACTCCTGAAAACATATTTATTTTATTATCTGAATGAATAATCAACGAAAGTAAGAACAATAAAAGCCACAAAAACCAGCATCACCAAACCAAGCATAAAACTCAAAATTTTACTATCGAATTTTAAGTGCATGAAGTAAATTACCACCAGTGATGCTTTTATCGTGGCAATCAGTAATGCTGCAAAAACAACAAAATTTTTAAGGTCAACTGTAACTGAGGCAACAGTTAGAAATGTCAATATCAATAATGCCACCCATATCCATGTATGCGACAAATACGATACTATATAATGTTTTTCTTTGCTCATGATATAAGTTTTTAGGTTTAATGAATAAGATAAAATAAAGGAAATAAGTATATCCAAATCAAATCTACCAGGTGCCAGTATAATCCTCCGTTTTCATGAAAAACGAAATTTTCGCTGGTAACAAAACCCTGACGAATTCTGACAATCACAAAAACAAGGAGTGTTCCCCCGACAATAACATGCAAAGCATGAAGACCAGTCATAAAATAGTAAAGATAGAAAAATAGTTTTTCACCTTGTGCCAGGCTCATATAATGTTCCTGACCAGGAAATAAACCATGTTCAATTTTATGACTCCACTCAAAATACTTGTTCACCAGAAAAACAAGTGCAAAGAACAAAGTAAGCCATAGCAACCCTAATGCTAATTTTTTATTATTTTTCTGAATAGCACTTATCGAAAGAGCAACGGTTAAACTGCTTGTAATAAGTACTATTGTATTCAAAGTGCCAACAAAAACATCGAGTTCATGCCCCCCATGTGCAAAAGCTTCAGCATTGCGAAAACGATAAATTGAATAAACCAAAAATAAACCACCAAACAATAGCAGTTCAGTAAAAAGAAAAATCCACATGCCCATTTTTGAGGCGGCATCATCTCTGTGTACTGTCATTCTTGTAAATTTATGTTTATTAACTTAAGTATTATTTATATTCATAAGGGCCTTCAGTAACGACTGGTATTTCCTCGAAATTTTCCAGGCTCGGAGGTGTATCAGTTTGCCAATCCAATGTCAAACCATTCCATGGATTACGTTCAGCTTTTGCACCTTTGCGTGCACCAATAATCAGATTGACAATCATGAGCAGTAAGCCTGTTACTACCACCCATGAACCTATTGTTGAAGCTATTTGTAATGGCTGAAATTCAGGTAAGTAATCATAATACCTTCTTGGCATGCCCATCATTCCTAAAATAAACATAGGAAAATATAGCATCATGAATCCTATAATAATAATCCAGAAACTAATAATAGCTCTTTTAATGTTATACATTCGGCCATATATCTTTGGAAACCAGTAATGCAGTGCAGCAAAAAAGGCAAAACCGGTTCCTCCGAACATCACAAAATGAAAATGTGCTACTACAAAATAGGTGTCATGAACATGAATATCGGTGGCAAGTGCTCCCAAAATCAAGCCGGTAAGCCCGCCAATGATAAATAAAAAGATAAATCCAAGTGCAAATAACATAGGTGGCTTTAAGTCAATAGACCCTTTGTAAATTGTTGCAATCCAGTTAAATACTTTAATACCACTGGGCACAGCCACCAAAAAAGTCAATAAAGAAAAAATAACCCTTGCTGCTTCGCTCATACCGGAAGTGTACATGTGGTGTCCCCAAACAAAATAGCCAATAAAAGCAATAGCCAGACTTGAGAAAGCAATAGCTTTATAACCAAATATCTTTCTGCGTGAAAAAACAGGTAATATTTCAGAAATGACGCCCATACCTGGTAAAACCATGATATAAACAGCAGGATGAGAATATATCCAGAATAAATGCTGATATAAAACAGGGTCACCACCCAGTGATGGGTCAAACAAGCCAATTCCCAGTGCACGTTCGGCAACTATCATAAGCAGTGTAATGCCAACAATAGGTGTGGCAAGCACCTGTATCCAGGAAGTGGCATAAATTGACCATGCAAATAATGGCATTTTGAACCATGTCATACCTGGTGCCCTCATACGATGAATAGTCGTTAAAAAGTTCAGACCTGTTAATATTGAAGAAAATCCAAGTACAAAGGCTGCTAAAACAGTCATGATAACATTAGTGCCTGTGCGAACACTGTAAGGTGCATAAAATGTCCATCCTGTGTCGGCAGGCCCATTGCCAAAAATAAGTGTTGATAAGGCAAGAAGAGCACCGATGAGATATAAATACCATGAAAACAAATTCAATCGTGGAAAGGCAACGTCTTTTGCACCCAACAACAGTGGAAGACTGAAATTGCCAAATACAGCTGGAATTCCAGGGATGATAAATAAGAATATCATAATTACCCCGTGCAGTGTAAAAAAGCTGTTATAACGCTGTGCATCCATAATTGTTTTACCAGGCTCAAGCATTTCAAGCTTCATTAAAATACCAATACCTACTGCCACAAGGAAAAATATAGCTATAGAATAAAAATATAAAAGACCAATGCGTTTATGATCAGTTGAACCTATCCATTTGAATATTCCTTTTCTTCCTCCTGTATCTTCATAAAAATTAAGATGTCCTTTTTTGTTTAATTCTTCCATAAATATTCGTTTAACTTATATTCGTTTTTTCTTTCTTTTTTTTAAAAATTAAAATTGCTAAAAATATAATAACACCCAGCAAAACAACAGTAGCAGTTATTTTGGTTATATTCATCACATACTTTTTTGCCTCTACATCATAGCTGAAACAATACTGTAAAACCTTGGATATAGTAGGTGATGCCTGTCCTCTGTTGGCTTCAATCACTGACATTTTGAGGTCAAAAGGTAGAAATTTAGTGCCATATAAATAACGAGTAATTTTTCCTTCAGGACTAAGAACAATGAGGGTGGCAGCGTGAATAAAATCTTTTCCCTCTCTTTTGAACATAAAACCAACTGAATTGGTTAGTTTATATACATTTGCACTGTCGGAAGTGTAAAACTGCCATGCATTACCGTCAATCTTACGACTAATCTGAGCAAGGTAATTGATACGTTTGGCTCTGGCAAGATAGGGCAACTCAGAATAATTAAAACTTACCGTAAGTACCTGATAGTCTTTTCCTATAATAAGGTCAGAGTTGTCAATCAGTTCAGCCAGGCCATCAAGCAATGGGCTGCATATTCCGGGACAGGTATAATAAACCAACGCTAATACTGTTGGTTTATCAATCAGTTGCTTAAAATTGACAATATTTGAATCTTTGTCACGCAAGATGATATCATCTGGTACAAAGCCATTCAGATTCTCATAAATACCGATTTTTTCGGTTTCTGTTTTTTTCTTAGCCTGAGTATGATAGCCTGTGGTTAAAATAATCAGTGTTAAAATCAGGGAATAAGTTTTCATCTTTGTTTATTTATTTTCACGAATTATCTGAATATCTTTTACCTCTTCAAGTGTAACGATACCTTCGTTGTTACCCCAGGTGTTTAAAATATAATTGACCACTTCAACAGCTTCTTCATGAGTTTCAACCTGAGGAGGCATTGGCATGGTGTACTTTATACCATTTACAGTAATTTGTTTGTTTGAACCATTCAACACCTGCTCAACAGCACGTTTTTTATCAGCCAGCAAGTAGTCAGAATTGGCTAATGGAGGAAACTGGTTTGCTATACCTTGTCCGTTTTCCTGATGACAAACAATACATTTTGTTCTATATATTTCTTGTCCTTTGGAAAAATCAGGTTTTGCAGTTGTTGTTTCTTCAGAAACAGGCGTCTGTGCTGTTGGTTCTTTGGTTTCTGATTTATTGCCACATGAAATAAAGTAAAATAATGCTGAAGCAATAATAAATAAGGTTAGAATATATTTCATAAAATCTAAGTTTAATGGTTATTTAAAGTGAAAATTAGTTGCCACAAAATTAAAAAAAAATATAAATTAAAATTATTCTAATTAATATTTCATTTTATTCAGTTGTACACCTAATAATCAATGTATCAATCTATCGAAATATTATTTTTTAATTACACCTTGTTTATGCCAGAGTTAACAATTATAAATTGAAAATTTAATAGAATATATAGCCTTATTGGCCTTTAGTATTAGCTCTGATTTAGAAATCTCAGATTTTATTGATCGATTAGGCATGATAGTGAAATCTATTTCAGAATTTGGAATTGAACAGGACTGTTTCTCTGGCAGGAGTAGGTGTAATTTCAATATCAGACTTATACTTTATCTTTTAAAGATTCTGAATCATGCATGAGATAACATTTCATAATGACATCTTAATGGTTGATCATTTTCCGGTTCTCTAAGATGGAAAGAATTTCCTTCACAATATCTGAACATTTCACACTTTTTACATTTCCCTCTTTTCATCCATTTTCTGTCCCTGTAAATCTGATATTTTTTATTCCATATATCAATAAAATTCTCTGTGTAAATATTTCCCTGAATAAAACGATGATGAATATTTGGACAGGCTGCTACAGAGCCATCAGCTAAAATAGAGGAAATATTGATGCCTGCCCTGCAAAAATAATATCCATCGCGCACCTCAGACTCAAAATTTCCTAAAAATCCCTCGCAGCCATAACTGACTTTAATATGGTTTTCGTTACGAGTATCTTTTAAAAATTGCATTAATTCTCTCATTTGCTCATTCGTGATGTCAAGTTCAGGGTTGTTTTTAGCCCGACCTGTAGGAAAAATGGTAAATATTCGCCATTTTCTAACACCTAAATCAACAAGGAATTTTTTTAAATCGTTTAACTGATGAAAATTTTTTTTACTGATACAGGTAGCAACATCATATACAAGGTCTTTTGTGTTGACAATCATTTTTATAGCTTCAACAGCCCTGTTAAAACTTCCTTTTTTTCCTCTTAACCATTCATGCGTGTCTTCAAAGCCATCAAGACTCACAGTAATTGACCTTAATCCTGCCTTTAATAATTCTTGAAATCTTTTTTCTGTGAGCAAAACACCATTTGTGACAAATCCCCATGGATAACCTTGTTTGTACAGCTCGTTCCCCACATGCTCAAGATCATTTCGCATCAGTGGTTCGCCTCCGGTAATAACAATCATTACCTTGTTGGGATTATAATAATTTTTTAATTCAGATGTAACAGCAAGGAAATCTTTTGACGGCATATCTTTTACCTGGCTGTCTTTGTGGCAGTCGCTACCGCAATGAAGACAACTGATGTTGCAACGTAGTGTACATTCCCAAAAAAGGTAGGTCAGGTCGTGCAGTGAAGACTGGGCTTTTTTGTATTCTCTAAAAATGCGTAATCCCAGTTTTTTTCTGAATGATGGTTTAATGTTCTTCAATCTGTAAGGTTATTTTTATAAACAGTTGGGGGTGTACCATATAAAGCAGGTTGTTCGCGCACATTATTGTTAACGTCATCCTGTTTCTTATGACACCGGAAAACTTTACATGACACCAAAGAAACAAGTCCGCCTGAAATAATAGCCAGAGCTAAAATACTTGTTACAGATGATTTTAATTTTAACAACCAGACCTTTTTCATCGTGAATTAATTATTATGGTTAATTTTTATTTCAACTGATTCAGCATTGGCAGGAAGCACAACGATGTTTTCAGCGTTTCCACCTATCACATTTAATTTTACTTTTTCAAGTATATGACCATTAATATTCATTGTAAAACTTCCATCATGTCTGGTAACAGCCTGCTCTGAATCAACGGATGAAAAGGCAGAAACAGTAACATTTGATGCAGGTTTACCTTCTGTAGTTAGCAATTTGCCCTTCAATTGAAAGTTTTTATTCAGGTCGGATGCCTGTGGAGTGCCATAACATGCTTCAAACACAAAACTAACAGCACCAATGCCTAAAAAATACAGCATTCCTTTCGAAACTACTACTTTAAGCTTAGCTGTGAGATATCTGGTTATCTTTTTCATAAACTTTTTTTTAGAATTTAATGATTTTTTCTGTAAAAATTGGTTGACTATCGTATTCTGCTGTAAGCAGATATATTCCTTTTGAAAAGCCTTCCATTGAAAATTGGATATCTTTAATTAGCTCATTCTCAGTGCATATCCATTCTGTGATCAGTTGGCCGTCAATATTGTAAAGATGTAAAACCCAAAACTTGCCAACCGGATTTTTAAGTTTTATTAAAGCATTCGCAGTGCAAGGATTTGGGTAAACCACTAATTCGGGTGTAAGGTCCGATGGTGGACTGTTAGGTGTGTTCAGGTCATTTTCAAGCAAAAAATGGGTATTGGTATCAATAATATTGGCCTGGTCGAAGCGGATATAATTACTGTTACATTTTTGTGTGTCATTTTTTATGACAAATCTTTTTTCCTGTTCAAGCATTTTTTTACGCAAATATATACTTTCAGGGGCACCATATTGTGCAACCACAGGAATATTAAATCCTAATATTAAGCCTGTAATAGCAATAAATGCTTTAAGAATTCTTTTTTTCATCACTTCATTCACTACAAATATAAGAATACCTGTTTAACGGCTAAAGGTAAAAATTATTTGATACTTAAGTTTTAAAGTTGAATGAATAATATAATCTTTACATCCATTCGCAGCACACCAACGGTAATCATGTCACCTTTGTGTAAACTTTTTAACCGGTTCATATAGTCATAAATGTTGCTGATTTCCATTTCGTTGATGGAGATGATAATATCATTGGCTACAATTCCTCCTATTTGTGCAGGACCACCTTTTCGAACAGATTGCACTTTTAACCCTTTAACATCCGATGCAGAAAAATCAGGCATTACGCCAAGTGTAATGTTATAACCTCTTGAGGTAGTAGCTGTTTTTGGCCCTGCTTCCATAAATGCGGGAGCTACAGGCAGGTTAGCATAGGAATATATTAAATCATAAATAAAAGATAGTGTTTTCATCATTCCGCTGTAATTGATTTTTTCCTCATCATCGTTACATGTGTGATAATCTTCGTGTGCCCCTGTTGAAATAAAAATGACAGGGATATTGCTTGCATAAAAGCTTGCATGGTCGGATGGTCCGAGTCCTTCGGGAGATTTTTTCAGGTCAAAATGATAAATTTCTGCAAAAGTATCCAGCAATGAATCATGCACAGAAGCAGTGCCTGTGCCTCCTAATAAAAGGTAGTTTGATAAGGTATCCAATCTTCCTATCATATCTAAATTAATCATAGTTTTTATTGATGATAAGGCAATGGGAGGATTATTGATAAAAAAAGTGGAGCCCAGCAAGCCACTTTCTTCACCTGTAAAGGCAACAAAAAGGATGCTTCTTTTCATGTTTTGTTTAATGGAAGAAAATTTACCTGCCAGTTCAATCAAACCAGCAATACCTGATGCGTTGTCGTCAGCACCATTGTGTATAGCAAACGTGTCCTGATATCGTGAACCAGAACCAGGCCCACCAATACCAAGATGATCGTAGTGGGCACCAACAACAATGTATTCATTTTTCAGGATAGGGTCGTTTCCTTCAATGGCAGCTAAAACATTACAGGTTTTTGATTGTTTGGTAATTATCTCTGTATTTGAATATACTTTTAACGGTATGCTGAAGTGAATGGGTTTTTTTTCATTGTTGATTTGATCTTCAATGGCAGTAACACTTAGTTTTATATATTCAAACAGCTTGTTTGCCATAGTTTCTGTAATTTGAATAGCAGGTATTTTCGTTCTGTTATCTATTTTTGGACAAATTAAGGGTGGTAAATAGTCTTTTTTCTTTTCAGCAGGTGGATAAATGAAAATTACCCCTAATGCTCCTTTGTCGGCCGCAGTCATTACCTTATACCTGTCGTCTGAAAATTCAGCAAATGGATTGTTTCTGTTTTGCAAACGAGGCTCTCCATTAAAAATGAGTACCCATTTGTTTTTTACATCAAGATTTTCATAGTCATTCCATGAAAAATTATCTGTTTTTATATCAAAACCATAGCCTGCAAATAGAATTTCACCACTTACAAAAGTATCTTTGCTAAATGACAATGGCATGAAATCGGTTTCTGCCTTTGCATAAAAATTATCAAATTTTAGGGAAGTTTTTTTACCTAATGCAATGCTGAAATTAACGTTAAAATATTGGTAACCTTTGTCGGACAGAAAAGTCAATCCGTATTTTTCAAACTGAGAATGGATATATTTAGCTGCCAAAATAGCTTCTTTACTACCACTTTTTCTTCCTTTAAGCTCATCTGATGCAAGGTACTTAATGTGAGTCTTTAATTCTGCTGAAGTAATTTCACTATCAATCTTAATTGGTTTTGAATGAATAAAAATCAGCAACAGTAAGAATAAATATAATTTGTATTTCATCTAATGAAGATTAAGTTGCTTTTATTATGCAAAAACTTAACCGCGAGATTAATAAATTCTTTAAAAGTATTGAATTAGTTCAGATTGTTTCTTACAAGGATTTTTAGCTTGTTCAGTAAAGTTTTACGTGGAATTATACCATCCATACGGTCAATTATTTTTCCCTTATAAAATATAAGGTAGGTTGGTGTTTTAACAATTCCGTAATTGCTGATTAATTCCTTTTCTTTATCATAATCTACCCTGCATATTTTTAATTCACCATTAAATTGGTTTTTAATATCTTTGATGACAGGAGACATTATTTGACAGGTGCCATTCCATTCAGCATAAAACTCAACCAGCACCAATGGAAATTCATTTGGTATATTTGAATTAAAAGCCTCGTATGAAATATTATTAAATATCGACATCATAACTATTTAAAGAAAAAATCGTGAAGCCTGTTATGAGGGATTTAAAAAAAAGGTTAAACTGAACTGGAAATTTCAAGCCTCACGATTCGACACATTAAACACAACAGGCATGCCACACAGTATCATTTCAAAAAATAATTAATAAAGAAAAGTAAATCAATTGATTAGAATTTGTAATGTATTTAATACGAATAAAATTCTTGTAAAAAATCTCCAATAATTTGTGCAATCTCCAAAATATTGTATTTTTATCTTTTAATTCCGAGCTTTTTCATTCGTGCTTCAAGAGTTGTAGGTTTCAAATTTAAAATTTTAGCAGCGCCCTTTTCACCCCTGATTCTAAAGTCAGTCAATTTTAAAATGCGTTGAATGTATTCCTTTTCGTGAAATGAAAGGCTGAGGTCACTTTTATTATTGGCCAAACTTTCCAGTTCAATAAAATCATTGCTGTATTCGAGTTCTGTACCAATGCTTGTAATCATGGCTCGCTCAATTACATTTTCGAGTTCCCTGATATTTCCTGGCCAGTCGTACATTTGAAATCTTGCCATTGTCTGATGTGAAATATTTATAATTTTTTTTCCTAATTTAGCAGAATACTTGTTAATAAAATGATTGACAAGAATAGGAATGTCTTCTTTACGCTCACGTAGGGCAGGTAATGAAACAGGAAAAACATTAATTCTGTAAAATAGGTCTGCTCTGAAATTACCTTTTTTAACTTCATCAGCAAGCTTTCGGTTTGTTGCACAAATTAGTCGTACATTAACTTTAATGGTTTTAGTACTTCCAAGCCGTTCAAATTCACCATCCTGAAGTACTCTTAATAGTTTGGGTTGCAGTTCAAGCGGTAGTTCTCCAATTTCATCGAGAAAGATTGTGCCATGGTCAGCCAATTCAAATCTGCCTATTTTTTGTGTCAGAGCACCTGTGAACGCTCCTTTTTCGTACCCAAAAAGTTCACTTTCAATAAGATGTGTTGGCAAAGCTGCACAATTTACTTTTACCAATGGTCTGTTTTTTCTTTTCGAGATGTTATGTATGGCACGTGCTATCAGCTCTTTTCCGGTACCTGTTTCTCCTAAAATCAGCACTGTTGACTCTGTAGATGCTACTTTTTCAACATCGGATAAAACTAACTTTAAATTTTTATTTTGTGTTACAATTTCTTCAAAGTTGTGAACCAGTCTGATTTCATCCTGTAAATAGATATTTTCGGCTTCCAGTTGTGATTTTAAAGTTTGTATTTCATTCAGAGCTTCTTTCAACTTTCTTTCTGACTTTTTCTTAAAAGTAATGTCTTTGGCAAATCCAACACTATACATTTTTCCTTCATAATTCAATAAATTTGAGTTTATTTCAACATCAATTAATTCACCATCTTTGTTTTTATGTATGGTTTCTGTCTGGAAAAACTTTTCTGTTTCTAACTTTTTCCAAATTTTTCTAAATGTTTGTTTATTCAATGTCGTATTAATATCCCAAACATACATTTTAAGTAGTTCTTCACGGCTATATTTCCATAATTCACATGCAAAATTATTTACTCTGACAAATTTCCCTGTTTCAGAAATCATGAAAATAGCATGACCAGCATTGTCGATTACAAAATTAGATAAAAGTGTTTCTGATTGTGATGCCTGCAATTCTCCAATAGTTGCATATAGTTTTTTCTCAATTTTTTTCCTTTTTGTGATGTCTCTCATCAACTCCACTACCTTAATAACTTTTCCTTTTTCATCATGTATCGGAAAAGATTGTAATTCAAGCCAAACATCTTTTTTTGATAGTTTCTTTTCTATTTTGTGAATCTTACTATCCCTGAAAACCTTTTTTGAAGGGCAGTCGTTGCAAAAATCTTCTTCCCCTAAAAGTTGATAACATTTTTTACCACTGAAAACGTCAATATTTAAAAGTGATCTGGCTGTTTTATTATAATTTAGAATCTGATAGTTCTGGTCCAACACACTTAATGGTTCTTCAATAAAATTAAATAATGCTTCCAGTAAAAAACTTTGATCTCTCTGAAATGATCTGCTTAATAGATTTTCGTTCATTTCCTGAGCAAAACCAAGATAATAAACCGAGTTTCCATTTTTTATTACTGAAACTGTGACTTCAACAGGAATAATTTTTCCTGATTTAGAAATATGTCTGCTTTCAAATTGATAGAATTTATTCTCAAATAAAAGTTTCTTTAAATCTTCCCAGTTCGAGGCATGAAAGTCTAAACTGACATCATTGATTTTTTTTTGTATGAGTTCATTGTAAGTATATTCAAGTTGTTCACAAGAAGCAGTATTGACGTGAACAATATTTGCATTTTCATCTACCCAATAGGCTGGAAATGGAATATTATTGATTTCAGGATTATTGAAAAACGGATTCATAATCGACTCATTTTACTGCAAAAATAATTAACTCCAAAATATTGGAGGTGTTATTTGAAAAATTATTTTTTCATATTTTGAACTTGAATTAAATTTGCTAAAATTTAAAAATTATGGTGAGGAAAACATACACAATTTTAGTAATGATACTAACTTTCATTACTGCATCTAAAGCTTACCAGGCTGACTTGTTTTCAATTGATGAAGCTAGAATTAATGATGAGATTTCAAGTCTGATAGTTGTTGAAAATTATATTTCAGTTCATTCAGATGTCACATTGAGTGACCTTATTAATTCAGGAAATATTTTAGCTGGAATTTTAACTCCAATGGCTAAATCACCTTCAGACTATGTAAGTTTAATGGAACCACCTCTGGGAATTCCTTCATTTGTTTGGGGTTTTTGCTTAGGTTTACCCGGAGTTTTAGTCGTGTATCTTGTTGCTGATGAAGACAAAGAAGAAACCAAAAAAGCTTTCTATGGTTGTTTAGCTTCAACTGTGGCTTCCGGAGCATGTTATTTAGTGTATTATATTGTTATTATTGCACAGCAATTGTAAAGTATTGCTTTTTATTCTTTAGAAAAACATTAAAAGATTGATATAATTATTTCAATCGTTTTTTAATGCAATTTTTTCTTGTAATTTTTGTATTTTTGAACTTTGTTTAACAATCAAATTTTTAAAATGAATAAGTACTTGTATTTATTGTTCTTTTCATTATTATTTTTCAGGACAGTGGGTAATAATACCGGAAAAGAAATCTTTGATATTGATTATGATCGTATTCAAAGTGAACTTACTGAGTTAAACCAGTTGGAGGCATATGTTATAGAAAATCAAAGTGTAACCTTATCTGAAATGCAGGCTCAAAATCATATATTGAGTTTGAATATCAGTAACACACCTGCCATGTTTCCGTCAATTGAAGGCACTATGGCGGATATTCCTGCATTTCTATGGGGTTTTTGTTTGGGCCCTATTGGGGTGATTGTTGTCTGGATAATTGATGATGACGACCTGCTTATGTCAGTTGTTGGCTGTCTGGTCAGCTCATTTTTATTTGGAGGTGGTTATCTTTTAGTTCAATAATCATAGTTAAATCAAAAAACTGTAGTAACACGCTACAGGATTAACAATTAACCTTTTTCTGATGGTCAGAAAAGTATTTATCCTTTGTTTTACAATTTTATTTACAATACTTTTTACATTATCATTTGCACAGTATTTTTTTCGTATAGAAGCTGATATTAGCATGAAAACAAAAATGGAAAATGTAAACCAGCTGACTATGGGAAGAGTTTATTACGATAGTAAAATCAGAAAACTGGTATATAACATTAGCTTTCCTGAAAAAGAAGTATGGGTAGTTAAAGATTCACTGATTAAAACATATAAAAATGGTGCATTAGTAAAACAAACAACCACTATTTCACTTGTTCAGAGTACATTATTTCATCTGGCACTGAATGGACAACTGAACGATTACGGACTTAGTAAAAGTGCATATAAAATTACTAAAGTTGAAAAAGATGCCGATTTAGTGATTACTACCTATTCTCCTCCCGCTAATTTACCAGCATTAGGAGAAATTGTTATTTCAACAAAGAATAAAAGCCTGTATGGGGTTGTGTTTTTTGACAAAGAAAAAAAAATCATCAGTAAACAAATTATCAAGAGTTATGCAAATGTATCAGGATTGAAATTTCCTACCGAAATTATTCAGGTTTATTATAAAAACAATAAAGAATATTATCAGGTTATCACTTTTAAAAACATAAAAGTCAACAATCTTCAAAATGAAAATTTTTATAATTATCCTTCTACTAAGTAGTTTTTATTGCAGAGCACAAACAAAGGAAGACCTGAATCTGTTTATCTCAACTACTGAAATAAGCAAACGCCCTTATTATCTTGATATTGCAAACAGAGGTAAAGGAATAATTGGTAAGACAAGTACTTCTTTGTTTATTTTTTACAAAACATTTATTTCCTCACAAGATATGGCATCATGCAGTTTTTATCCGTCCTGCTCTGAATACGCATTGTTGTCATTCAGAACACAAAAATTTTTTTCAGCTCTGATGAATATGTTTGACAGGCTTACACGTTGTCATCCATTTACACCTGAAAATTACATAATTGATACTCATCTGCATCTGCAAATCGATCCTCCTAAAAACGCTCATTATTATGATTTGCGTTAAAATTATAATACTTCTGATTTCGTTAACTTTTTTTCAGATAAATGTTCAGGCACAGGACTTATTTAATATTGAGAATTCGGTAAAGTATGCTGACTATTTATTCATGGCTGGAAAATATACTCTTGCGCAAGATGAATATCAGAGATTAATAAGACTCGACACTAATAATATCTTTTATTGGTTAAGGTCGGTACAGGCAGTTAGGTTTACAGGGAATTATACCAAAGCTTTGCAACTGTTAAGGCAAAAAAAAAGCACTTTTTATCGTACAGATACTTTATCAAATAAAGAATATGCTCGATTACTAATATTGTGCGAAAACGGACAAAGGTCAAGGGATAGTATAAATTCATCAGAAATATTAAATGCTGGCGACAAGGCAATGTTCATGATAGCAAGTTATATATTGGAAAATAATTTCAAAGCTGCTGAAGAATGCATTGTTAACTACTCATTTTCCAAAACAGCGGTATTTGAACAGTTGCTTATGATAAATAAGCAATGCAGTAAAATAAAAATGAAGAAAGCTTGGCTTGCAGGTAGTCTGTCATCAATTATCCCCGGTTCAGGTAAAATTTATGCTTCGTACTGGCAGGATGGAGTACTTGCATTCATTTATATTGGTATGAATTCATGGCAAACATATAGAGCTTTTAATAAATATGGAACAGATAGTGTTTTTGGTTGGATATCTTTAGTTCTTACATCAGGATTTTATTTTGGTAATATATATGGCAGCATTAAAGCAGCAAATAAATATAATTTTGTGAAACTTGAGGAATATAAAAGACAAATTGAAGAGATACTTAATAATTATTAGCCTTTTGGCAATCTTTCAACAAGCATATTCACAAAATGTGTTTCAATGCATTAATATGGCTGATCAATTGTTTGCTAAAGATAGTTTTATTGAAGCAGGAAATATATATCAACGGGTTATTTTCTTTAGTCATGACAGTATTAATGCTGATCTGTTTTATAAATTGGCCGAATGTTATTTTTATCAAAGAAATTATGAGGAGGCATTGGTTCAATATGATCTGGCTTATAATAATATAATTTCCGACAGTCTAAGGAATGAAATATTATTCAGGAAAGCAATGATTTATACTCTGCAAAAAAACTATTTACTTGCTCACCGTGAATTACTTGATATCAGCATGTATGACACTGCAACTGTAAAAAGATATTATTTTTATGATGCTATCATTGCATTCCGACAAAATTATATTGATTCTTCAAAACGATTGTTTATCTTAGCTTTGCCTTTTCAGAAAGATTCATTAGCGATTATAAAAATATTTGAAAATGCACAGATAAATGGAAAACCTAATCCAAATACAGCTCTTTTTCTTAGTATTTTAATGCCTGGTCTTGGCCAGTTGTACTCAGGAGATATTAAAAACGCAGCAAATTCATTCATCTTAAATACTATATTGGCAGGTACATTTTTATTTATATCAGTTAAATATGGATTATTGGATGCAGGACTGACTGTTTTTCCCTGGTTTCAACGATATTATTTTGGAGGTTTTAACAGGGCAAGAGAAATTGCAAAAAAACGTCAGCAAATAAAAAAGGAGATGTTATTGCAAAATGTAATAATATTTTCAAAAAATTTAATTTGTAATTGAAAGATATGTTTTAACTTGCATCAGAAATTTATATAATAAAAATTGATTATTTAATATGTTTTACTGAAAAATTTTAAAACAATTTTAATTAACATCTAAAAAAGTAGCTATGAAGAAAGGTTTATTTCTATTAACAATCAGTTTATTTTTAACTTCCTTAACTTTTGCTGAAGGAGGAAATTACAAAATTACAGACCAGCAGGTAGATCAAATGTTTGCAGGAAGTACAGAATTAGTACTTAATCTGGATAATGATTTTCAACCAGTTGAATCAAACATGCTATTAGTTACAGCAAAAGAAAAGGATAGGGTTGTTGCTGGTATTTTAGGAATTCTGTTTGGTGCTTTTGGTGTGCATAGAGCATATTCTGGTAGTCCATTTAAGGTTTGGGGTGTTTATGCTGGTGTAACAGTTTGTACAGCCGGCTTTTTATCTCCTCTTCCAGGAATTTTAGGGTTAATTGATGCTATTATGATATTTATGGGTACTGATGAAGAGTACCAATCAAAATGGGTAGGTAGTACAAAATTATTTAACTTTTAAAATATAATAAAAATAGTTTGCAGGTCATCAGTTTTCTGGTGACCTTTTTTATTTTATAACATTAAAATTATTGGTTTTAACTTGTTATTAAAGGTTTTTATTCTTCTATAATTGCATTGGTTGACAAGTATTTCAGATCTACGGTGGCCACCAAAATAAAATTTTTGAAATAAACCTAATCCAACAAAATAACCTGTAAGATAATATTTCTTATAAAAACCGTAGCCTGCCAATGCAAGTGAACTAATAGAAAAAAGAAAATTTGATGCTCCTTCCCAAAAATATCCGGCATACACCTGTCCGCTGCCAGGAACAATCATTGACATAATCTGTGCTTTTTCAGGTTCAAGCATTTTTGGTATATTTCTTTTTGAATAGTAATGACTTATGATAGCATGCAGGCTGTCTTTGTTGTAGGATTTATTATTAATGGCTCTAAAATCTATAAATTCATGCAGATAAATAGATGCTTCATTCCACTTTTGTAATTCATTTAAGGTAAGTGCATATAAAGGCAAAACCTGATAAAAGTATTGTGTATCGGCAAGGTTGTTCTTAATCTGAAGGATGTGAAACTCTGCATCTGAAAAATTGCCTGCAAGATAAGCATTAAGTGCGGTTTGATAACGGAATGTAAAGGATAGACTGTCATTTAGGCTCAAAAAATCAACTCTTTCTAGACACTTCTGAGCATTTGTATACTCCTTTTGAGCTTTGTAAATCAATGCCTTCTTAAAAATTGCTTTACTTTCTGTTTCTGATAACAGAAACACAAAAATGATGCGTTCTGCTTCAAGTAATGCTCTGTTGGTGTCACCATTCTTTAAAAACGATTCAACCGGATAGAAAATACTATCATTTTGTGATTTAACATCAGTTGAAAACAGTAAACAAAGAATAATGAAGGTCAAGCAATATGTTATTATCAATTTCATGATTCGAGTCTTCTTTCTCCATCTTTACACTATAAATGGTACCCCATATATTTCCTGCATAAAATGTGGAAAATAGTCCGGTAAAGAAAAGAGTTTTGTAATTTAAAATTCCATCTTTTTTAAAGTTCTCAAAAGCAACAAGACCAAGTGATAAGGTAGCAAGTAGTGATGAAACACCATCACCGGTTCTTCCTGCATATATTTTTCCACTTCCAGGAATCAATGCTGACATAAGTATAGCTAAAAACATAGATTTTTTCTTCTTTTCAGATAATATCTCAAAATATTTCTGAATATTTTTTTCCTGTTTGCTTGTTGCAAAATTACTTTGGTCAAATTCTGAAGAAATATACAGGCAGCTATCTAATTTTCTCTCTAAAAGATACATTCCTGCCAATTGCAGGTTTTTTAGTTTTATCAAATTTGAATCAGAAGTATTTATTTTAAATAAAGTTTGGATTGCTGATTGAGTTTTATACAAATATGCATCAGAAATAGCACTTAAAAACAACGATTTTATATAATTGTTTGAAGCATTGCCCACTTTTTTGAAAAAATAAGATGAAGAATCGAATTTTTTTTGGTTGAAAAAGCAGATAGCTTTCAAATAATTTACTATATCATGGCTGGAATCTGCAAGCTTATATTGAGTATTAATATTATTTAATAAGATAATAGCATTTTCATATTCATTATTGTTCATCAAATGTTGGATAAAGCGAATTTCGTTGCTTATTTTTGTGTCCTGTGAAAATGTAACTGTACTGAAAAGCAGGCAAGTAGCAAGTATCAATTGTGACTTTTTCCTCATGGATGCTTTGTTTTAAACATATCCATCGTTTCGTGAACCTTCCCTGTTTCCTGATCAAAACGATGTTGATGTATTTCTATCAGTCCCAGCTTTGAACAACGTGTCAGTCTGTCGGCTGTTAAACATATTCCTTTGATTAAACCAAATTCATTTATTACTTTTATACTGAAGTTTGAACATGATGGAATATAGAGACAGGAAGTAGCAAATTGTTGTGAAATTGTTGATTGATAGAAGTACATTAATCCCCCAAAAATCAGGCTTACAGGATTGTATTTAATAAAAGCACTTTTCCCCAAAAAATGATAATCAACTTTATATTTATTAATTGCATTGTATGATGATGAAGATTTCAATATCAATTGCCTGTCGCTATCATTTATTTGACTAATTCCTCTTAAGGAAATACAAAAAATTAAGAAAAAAAACAGTATTTTAATTAATAATTTTTGCATTTGAAGGTATTTTATAATTGAAATAACTACTGTTTGCCTGTTCATTTATTTTTATATTCGAGTAAACAGATTTATTGACTATACTGTCTCCTTTAGGTAAATAATTGAACTCCACTACTTTTTGAGGAAACCTGAAATTGCTGGTTATATAATAATCGTAATAGTAAATTTTTTTGGTCATTTTATATTTTTCATTGTAATAAGCTACATAAATAGGAATTTGATTTTCGTGTACTAGTTCAATTTTACTAATTTTTGAAGATAAACTCATGGTTGGCTTCCAGGTACTTATTAATAATTTATTTTCGATACGGGTATTGGAAAGCGAGAATCCAAGGTCTTTTAATCCTAAATCTGATAATTTGTTGGTAAGGAAATAATAAAACAAGCTTTTTTCAGTCTCGAACAAGATGCTTTGGCTAATCACGACTTCATTTTTTGCAGGGTAATATATTTGTGCTTCACCTGCCTGATTTGTAACAACAAAATATTCAGCAGGTTTTGTATAATGAGTAATCATTTTCCCATTATCAAGATTAAAATATATGTCTGCTGATGAACTGATTACTTTTCCTTTATTTAATATTTTTGATTCAACATGAATACTGAGTTTTTTGTATGTATATGTAAATGATAAAGCTATGATTGTTAAAAAAACAATTAAACTATTTCTTTTGATTTTACGTCTGATAATCATGAATTTTTTGAATATTGGCCTAATTTATAAGCCATTGTTATTATTAAACTCTATGCAAATTTAATGTACTATTTACTATGAATCTCATTATTTTGTTTTATGACAATTATTGTATATTTGAAGTTTAAATTATTTTAACCAATTTTTAAATTCAGGGTATATGATTCGATTTTACAAAGTTTTCTCACTTGTTTTATTTATATTAACTTCCATCAGTAGCCTGTCTGATGCACAAACATACTGTAATGCTTCATTCTCATCTGCATGTACCAGTAATGACTACATTAATAACTTTTATACCACAGGTGCTATAACAAATATCACTAATAATGGTAGTGGTTGTAACGGAGGTTCTAACAACTATTACTATTATTCTTCAATGACTTGTGCAGCAATTGCTGGTTCGAGTGTCACTGTTTATATGCAGAGTGGCTCTACTTACGGACAGGGTTTTCAGGTTTGGGTTGACTGGAACCAAAATGGAACTTTTGAATCTACTGAATCTGTTTATCAATCTCCGGGTTATGGTACAACACTTTTTTCAGGGTCTTTCACCGTTCCTTTAACAGCTTTGGCAGGTTATACCAGAATGCGTGTTATGTGTGTTTATGCCACAACTCCTCCATTAACAGTTTGTGGATCATATACTTTTGGTGAAACTGAAGATTATCGCTTCCAGGTAATTCCAAATGTTGGCCTTGATGTAGCTATGGTAAGTATTGATAGCCCAATTACCTGGGGGGTAGGCAACAATGATTTAAAAGTAACCTATCGTAATTTAAAAAAAGATACTGTCAAATGGGTTGATTTAGGCTATCGACTAAACTGGAATACACCAGTTTTGATTAATAATTATTATAAGACACTTCCTTCAGGTATCGGTGAAAGCTATAAATTCGCCACACCAGTTTATTTGCCCAATAAAGGTAATTATACATTAAGGGTTTGGGCAACCTCACCAAACGATTCATTTCCAGATAATGTACCATCAAACGATACATTGATAACAAATATTTGTACAGCCATGTCAGGGACT
>Ga0172369_10000165_pt1 | contig 93949 bp, 85 predicted proteins | sample LakKiv25m_FD_114539 | JGI IMG/M metagenome (GOLD analysis project Ga0172369, IMG submission 114539) | Freshwater microbial communities from Kabuno Bay, South-Kivu, Congo - kab_022012_11.25m | ecosystem: Environmental > Aquatic > Freshwater > Lake | place: Democratic Republic of the Congo... | reverse complement strand
TCTTTTTTGGGAGCAACACTCTTTTTGGTTACAGTTTTCTTTTTTTCTACCATTCTCGAATTATACACAATTAATTTTAAAAAGCAAAACAGTTATCTAGCCAACAAAGCCCGTTTGATCGCCTCAATTGGTAAGAGTGCGCATTTAAGACGCGTAGGGGTTAATTGGATTTTAAGTATTTTTAAGATTTCTTTGGTTGAGAGCGCCAAAATTTCTTGGACCGATTTTCCCATTAATTCATCTGAAAATAGGCTCGCGGAAAAGAGCGAGATTGCACAACCGGTAGCCTCAAAATGAAGACTTTTAACAATTTTTGCCCTTACTGTTAAGTAAACCTGAATTGTGTCTCCACAGTGCTGGTTGCTTTCGGCAAAAGTATGAGTATATTTTTTGGGCTTACCAAAGTGGTGTGGATGTTCGAAATGCTCAAGAACCTCTGCCCGATAAAGTGAATAATCCATCGTTACTCTTTAAAAAAATAATTTTTAATCTCTGCCTGAAGTTTCTTTAGTTGAGCCGGACGAAACGCAAAGTCAACCAGTAGCCGATCAAGTCCGGAAAGAAGAAACCCAAAAGAGAGTAACCGTTCTGCCTGACTTAGGGTTATTCCCCGTGTCTCTAAATAGTAAAGCTGCCCCGAGTCAAGCGAACTGGTAGCCGCTCCATGAGTGCAATAAACATCCTTCGCGAGAATTTCCAAACTGGGTTCGCTTAGCACACGACTTTCTCCAGAGAGTAACAAATTTTCATTCCTTTGATAGGCGTGGGCAAAATTACCCGTTTTGGGAATGGTAATTCGGCCTCGATAGACAAATTCCCCCGCCTCAACCAAAGCTTTGCAGAGCAAATTCGAGGTAGCCTTGCTATGGAGATGATTTTGGGAAGTTATCAGCTCGAAAAAGCCCCCTTGAGAAAGCTTTACTAGAACAATGATTTGGCAACTGCTTTGTTTACCTAGATCTAGATTGAGCGCAATTTTCTTGTTGCCATTAATCTGATTAAAACAGACGATCTCAATCCGTTCCTCCAGAGGAGGCACTTTAATCTCTAACCTCTCCGGATTGTAGTGAACCCTTAGATTGGGTAACATTAACCAACACTCCCTTCCATCTCTAGCTTAATTAGGCGGTTAATCTCAACCGCATACTCTAAGGGTAATTCCTTAATGATTGCTTCTAAAAATCCATTCACAATTAGACTTTCCGCTCTTTCTTTGGTAATTCCTCGGCTCTGTAGATAGAACAGCTGCTCTTGCCCAATTTTGGAAACAGTGGCTTCGTGCTCAACCTTGGTTAGTTGCTCTTGAATCTTCATCGTTGGATAGGTATCCGACCGAGAGGAGGCATCGAGAATTAGCGCATCACAAACTACCTTTGTCTGACAGTTTTTCGCCCCTTTTTTTACATAATTTAAGCCTCGGTAAGAGGTACGCCCACCATTTTTGGAAACCGATTTGGAAATAATTCTCGAGGTAGTATTACTCGCCAAATGCAGCATTTTCGCACCAGCGTCCTGGTGCTGGTGCGCACCGGCATAGGCCAGAGAGAGAACCTCTCCCCGAGCGCCCTCGCCCTGCAAATAGCAGGAGGGATACTTCATGGTAACTTTTGAACCAAGATTCCCATCAATCCATTGCATACTGCCATTTTTCGCAACTGCCGCTCGTTTGGTAACTAAATTATAAACATTCGGGCTCCAATTCTGAATAGTTGTATAGCGAACTGAGGCTCCCTCCTCAACAAAAATCTCCACTACTGCCGAATGTAATGAGGCGGTCGAATAGATTGGAGCACTACAGCCTTCAATATAGTGAACTGAGCTTCCCTTTTCCGCGACAATCAGAGTGCGTTCAAACTGACCCATACCTTCGGCATTAATCCGAAAATAGGCTTGGAGCGGCAAGGTAACTTTGACTCCAGCGGGAAGATAAACAAAACTCCCGCCCGACCATACTGAGGTATTAAGAGCGGCAAACTTGTTGTCTCCCGGGGGAATGAGCTTCCCAAAGTACTTAGAAAAAATTTCCGGATACTTTTTTAACCCGGAATCGGTGTCCAAAAAAACCACCCCTTTTTTGGTTAACTCCTTTTGAATCGATTTATAAAGGACCTCTGACTCATACTGTGCGGAAACTCCCGCTAGATAATTTTTTTCCGCTTTGGGAATTCCTAGATAGTTGTAGGTTGAGAGAATGTCTGGGGGCAAATCTTCCCAGCGTTTTACCTTTTTCGCCTGTGGCTTAAGATAGTAATAGATATCCTCAAAGTTAATTCCGGAAAGAGCCGCTCCCCATTTTGGAGGAGTTTTCTGAAGATAAATTTGGTAAGCCAGAAGCCGCTTGGCCAGCATCCAGGCCGGCTCTCTTTTATTGCCGGAAATACGGCGAATTAATTTTTCCGTTAGCCCCTTCTTAGCCTTCCGGGTATACTCACTGCCCGACTTAAAACCCCAATCTTTAGATGTCATAACCGTTTTCTTCAATTCTCTCCGCAAGTTTCCGAGTGCCTTCCTCTATAACTTTTCCTTGCTTCATAACAATCACCCGGTCAAGTTTTAAAAGCCGAATTAGTCGATGGTAATGTGTAATCACTAATATTCCCAAGCCCTTTGCCTTAAGCTTGTTAATCGCTCTGGCAATTTGCTTTAGAGCGTCAACATCGAGTCCGGTATCAATTTCGTCAAGAAGGAGATATTTTTTGGCAAGATGAATTGCCTGCAGCATTTCGATCTTCTTTTTTTCTCCGCCGGAGAACCCGTCGTTCAGACTCCGAATTAAGAGACTTTCGGAAAAAGCAAAATCTTTCGCCTCTTTTCTCAGTACTAAGAGATCTTCAGCTAAGGAAGTGTTACTGGTTTTTAATTCGCGCAGCAGCTTATTTAAAGAGATTCCCGGAATGGCTAAGGGATTTTGCCAGGCTAAAAACAGCCCTTTGGCAACTTTCTGATCAGGAGAAAGATTAGTTATCTCCTCCTCATCTAGGAAGATCTTGCCTTGTTCTATACTGTAACTTGGGTGCCCCAACAGCGCATTAGCAAAAGTGGATTTGCCGCTCCCATTTGGGCCCATCAAAATCACTAATTCGCCGGGACTAACTTTAAGACTCACTCCTCGAACGATTGGTTGCTTTTGATAGGAAACCTTAAATTTAGTGACTCTTAGCATTACTTAACCCCAGATGTGCGGTAATAATTCTTTGCAGCTTTTCTTTGAAAACCGCTGTCGAAAATTGCTTCGCCATTTTGTATGCGTTACTACTATACTGTTGAAACTCACTTTTTTCAAGTCTTTTTATGGCTGAGGCAAAAAGATTTGGATCTAAACTGTCAACCAGTAGCCCATTTTTCCCGTGAATAACGGTTTCCTTTAAGCCACCGCTCTTGTAGGCAATGACTGGAATGCCATGCATCATTGCCTCAACCGGAGCAATCCCAAACTCATCGTCTTCGGAGGCAAACAAAAACCCTTTTGCTCCCAAATATAAGCGACTCAATTCAATATCGGAGATCTCCCCGGTAAAAATCACATTGGGTTTCGCGATGCTTTTAAGAAACTGGTACTCCTTGCCCCCGCCAACAATGTAGAGAGTAATCCCAAGTTGGTTGGCTGCTTGTACCAAAACCTCAACGTGCTTCGGGCGAGAAAGCCGATTAACATTAAGATAATATCCGGCGGTTTCTCTTTGTTTTTGCCCAAGCTTCAATTGTGGATCACGAACTGGTGGGTAAAGAACCAACGAATCACGACGATAATACTTATTAATTCGGCGACGAGTTTCCTGAGAGTTTGCCAACAACAAATCGGGGCGAGCGGAACTTAAATAATCCCACATTCGCAAGGGAGTCCCAACCAAATATCCGTAGAACCGCTTTAACCAATTACTCTGCCAATCGTCGGGAGTTTCATAGTAAGTCAAGAACTTATTCTGATGATGAATATATGAGAGATGAAGGGTTTCCGGACGAGTTAGAACCCCTTTACACATAAACCAACCAGATGAAGAAATGACCAAATCATAACCAGAGAGATTAAAACTCTCCCAAATAAAAGGAGTAAGAAAACGAAAAAGCGAGGGATAGTTACGAACAAATGGGATTTTCCCAAACCAGGAAATGCGAAAATCCCAATCTTTGAACCGATACCAGTGGAGATTCAATCGCTTTTTATTAATAACCGCGGTATAAACTACGGCTTTGGGAAAGAGATCATGGATCACCTCAACTACGCGCTCGGCTCCACCATACTCCACAAAAAAATCATGCACAATCGCAACCTTGAGGTCAGCGAGTTTGTTTTTCATAAAGTTTGATATAAATTGCAATAAATCTTAAGGCAGAAAAGAGGGCAAAAACAAAACCGGGAAATTTATCTAGAAAGCCTTTATGACGAAAATAACTTTTCAAAAACCACCATTTGGGATAGAGAATACAGTAAGTAAGAAAAAGCCGAGCCGAAGGCTTAATTTTTTTAGCAATTAGCAAATCTGCCTCATGATCGCAGTACTGAATCCATTTGCGCAGATAGACCTGAAAACTTGGGTAAGCATAGTGAGCGAGATTCTGCTTCAAATAGCCCACTTTTTCGCTATCCTTTAACTCAAGTTGGTCGTGCAAACTTTTGAGCGGGTACTTTCCCGCTCCGCGTTTAAACAAGCGCAAGCAATAATCGGGATATACGCCTCCTTTATGTAACGGTTTGCCCAAAAAAAAGTTAAGGCGGGGTAAATAATAGGCAGTCGATTCGCCACCGCTTATGCAGGCCTGAATCTCTTTTTTGAGGGCCGAGGAGACCACTTCGTCAGCGTCGAGTACCAAAATCCACTCTCCAGTTGCTTTTTCTAAGGCTCGTTGCCGATTCAGTAAAAAATTGGGAGGATTGGGATATTTGTAAACCTTCACTTTTTGACCAAAGTTTTTGGCAATTTTGAGAGTATTATCGGTTGAATGGCCATCAACCAAGACAATCTCATTAGCTAACTCCACAATCGCTTTTAAACAACGCTCAATATTCTCTTCTTCGTTGTAAAGGGCCAAACATACCGAAAGTTGCTTCCGCATAGAGTAATTATATCATTCCAATTTGCTATACTATGCCAATGCTACAAAACTGCCAGGCAGTCCTTAGAGAGCGCCAACCTTTAGCGCCACAAATCTGGACATTTACCTTCGAGTTACTTGAGCCGCAAAAGCTTGAATTTGAGGCTGGGCAGTATCTTTTCTTGGAGATTCCCGGAGGATCTAGGCTTTATTCAATCTCTTCCTCAGCCAATAACTCTAAGCAGTTACAGATAATTGTCGATACCGCCCCAATGGGCGAGGGATCAAAATATTTACTTGAATTAAAAAGGGGAGTAAAAGTTAAATTTAGGGCCCCAATGGGAAATTTTATTATTAAAACTTCAACGAAAGCAAAACTTTTTCTGGCAACCGGCGCCGGAATTGCCCCCATCAAATCGATGATTCATAAGCTCTTGGAGAGCGGATTCAAGCAACCAGTTTCTTTATATTGGGGAGTGCGAGAGTCTTCTAATCTTTATCTCAGAGATCTGTGGGAAAGTTTGGCGCAAACCTATCCCAATTTTGATTATCTTTACTGCCTCTCTCGAGAGGCCTACCAGGCCCCCCATAGTTTTTCCGGACGCATTCAGGAAAAACTGAAAACACTTAAAGACAAATTTACCGATCAGGAGTTTTATCTTTGTGGCCGCACTTCGACCGTTGAGCAATTGAAAGAGTTTTTGCTTACTGAACTTTTAATCAAGCCAGAAAATATTCACTATGAGAAGTTTACCTAGCCAGCGGTGAGGTGGTTGATTCTCAAACTCTTAAGAGTTTATCAGAGCTTCGGTTTTTTGCAGGTGAACGTCTGCCGATTTGAGCCTACCTGTTCAGAGTATACTTATCAGGCAATTCAAAAATACGGAGTAATTAAGGGATTTTTTATGGGAGCTAAACGGATAGCTAAATGTCATCCCGGAAATCCCGGAGGGCACGACCCAGTCAAATAATTAGCTTAGAGATTTGACTGCCTTAATGATTGCGGCAGCGTCAATTTCTTCGTAAGCTAAAAGTTCTTCTGGTTTTCCGCTTTGGGGAAGTTTGTTTACCGAGAGAGAATGAATTTTAACTCCGGTACCGGATAACAAAACTTTAACTAACTCTCCTAACCCGCCTTCGGGGTAGTGGTCTTCAGCGGTCACAATTACCTGAATCTTGCCCAAGGCTTGCTGAAGAGTCTCAAAAGAGAGTGGTTTAAGACAGTAGAGATCGATTACTCTTGCTCTTACTCCGTCCTTTTCGAGGATAGTTTGCGCTTTTATGGCTTCGTGAAGGGTAATTCCCGCTCCAATTATTGCTACTTTGTCCTCAGACGACTGTTTGACTATTTTTAGGCCCCCCACTTCAAAAACATCGCTTTCACGATAAACTAATGGGGTTTCCGCCCGAGTAAGGCGTAAATAGACAATTCCCGGAAAGATAAGCGCCTGCTCAACTAGCTTTTTGGTGGCTACTGGGTCAGAGGGATAAAAAACCAGAGCATTGGGGATGGAGCGAAAGAGAGAGATGTCTTCCAAACCCATTTGGGAAACTCCATCTGATCCTATTGAGACTCCAGAGTGCGAACCGGCAAATTTAAGATTTGCTTTTGAATAGGCCGCCATTCTAATTTGGTCATGTGCACGTGTTAAGAAAGCGGCAAAAGTGGAAAGAAAAGGGACTTTGCCTCGCCTAGCCAAGCCTACTCCTACACCTACCATGTTCTGTTCGGCAATATACATCTCAAAGTAGCGCTCTATATAGCTTTGGGCAAAGAGTGCGGCAAAAGTGGAGTTACCGGTACCAGCGTCGAGCACGACCAACTCCTTGTGGGACTTCCCCAACTCGACTAACGCCTCTCCATAAGCATAACGGGTAGAATTTGGTTTACTCATTTTGCAATTTACTTAACTTACTAAGCACACTTTCTAGTTCTTTAGTCGTTTTTTGAAGGTCTGGTTTATTCTCCCCAGCCAATTCTTTTAGTGCAGTTGCTAACTCCTCCTCTGAAAGCACTTTCCCATGCCAGCCAGGCTGATTCTCAAATAAAGAGACGCCCTTTCCTTTAATAGTTTGGGCCAAAATTACTTTAGGAGCTTGTTCCTGCAGTTTTTCACAATAACTGAAGGCATTACTTACCTCTTCCAGATTATGGCCATCTTTGACTAAGACCGGCGCCCAACCAAAAGCACGGAATTTTTGGGCAAAGAGCGAGGTTTCCCACTGATCCATTGTTAATCCAACCTGTTCATAACGATTAATATCTAAAATTACGGTTAGATTATTTAAATGGTAGTGCTTGGCAATAGCCGCCGCCTCCCAGTTTGCGCCTTCGGTTAACTCACCGTCACCTAAAAGCACATAGGTTTGGTAACTTTGCTTATCAAGCTTGGCCGCTAAGGCAATCCCAACTCCAATTGACAACCCCTGCCCAAGCGAACCAGTGGCAGCCTCGGTATAGGGAAATTGCATGGTAGGATGGCCTTCAAGGCGGGAACCTAACTGCCTTAAAGTAAGTAATTCTTTCTCGTCTATCGCTCCCAAAACGGCATAGAGGGCGTAAAGAAGTGGGGCTGCGTGCCCTTTGGAAAAGATTAGGCGATCATTGGTCACTTTTTCTGGATTTTTGAAATCGGCTTTGAAATAACCCTTGAACATTAAAACGGCCATTAACTCAACCGCAGATAGGCAGGAACTAGGGTGCCCGGAACCAGCTCGGGTAGTGGCCTCTAAAACTAACCGTCGTAACTGAAGGCAGGTTTGGGCTAAGAGCGGTGGAGTGCTTATCTCAGTCATTAAAGTGTTGCCAATTGCGACTGTTCAGGCACGGGCTTTGTTTGTTCATTTACCGGTCCAAAGCCGGCACTTTTACCACATTTGGGACAGAGAAGCGTACTTTTTTCGGGAAGGACTAAGGTTTTGAATTGATTCTGACAACTTTTACAAATAAACTCTTTGGTTTCGCCCACCTCCTCACTGGGAAGTTCCGCCTTGGTGACCTCAAAAGTGAGTTTTTCTCCGTCAAAATCAACTAGTACCACGTCGCCTTCGTGCACCTTCTCGGCAATAATTAACTCCGAAATCGGGTTTTCTACTAATCTTTGAATTGCCCGACGCAGCGGCCGTGCCCCATAAACCGGATCAAAACCAATACGTACGATCTCTTTTTGGGCCATTTCCGAAACACTAAACCCTAGGCTTTGCTCCTCTAAAAGCTTGGCAACTCCCTTAAGTTGTAACGCCACAATCTTAAGCATGTGCTCATACCTCAAGGGTTCAAAAACAATCGCTTCGTCAAAGCGATTCACAAGTTCTGGCCGCATAAACTTCAAGAGCTCAGCCATCACCTTCTCTTTGAGTTTTAGATACTTCTGCTTATTTGAGGCAGTAGACATCTCCGAAGCCTTACTCATCTCAGCCTCAAGCGGTGAGTTTTCTCCAAAATACTCTTTGAGGGTTTTTTTAAGCCAACCCTCCTTAGTTTTTTGATAAACGGTTTCCCCAACAATCAGGATTTCTTCCCCTTGAGAATTAAAAAGGTGCAGATTCCAATATGCCATTGGAAGCGCTTCGTTCTTGGTAGTTCTACCACTTTGGAGATACTCTCCTAAAGTTTGGGTTTGCCACTCTGTTTTGCCCACCTTACGGCGCCATAAACGATTTTTAAGACTGACAATTTCTTCCTCCTGGGGAGTAAAGGTGTGAGTAGCAAGCTTAATTGTGGGCAACTGCTCATCGGGAGTATCGGGTAAAGTATTGACTACTAAATTATCCTTAAAGTAGTCCATCAGTTTTATCTTGGCCCACTCCTTTGCGGTGGTTGCGGTACGGGTGTAAACGTTTTCCCCAACGGTTATTACCTCCACTCCCTGTGGAGAAATTGTGTGGGTATTAATTTTTTCCAGATCAAAGGTGGTTTCTACTGGTTTACCGGCCTCATCAGTGGTAGTTATTTTTTGTCCGGCAAAATAATCTCGTAAAAAGCTAGGAGTCCAGGGGGCTTTTGCTCCCTCTTTGATAAAAAGTTTGTTGGCAATAGAAAGAATCTCGCGCCCACGCGGGGAGAAAACATAGGAACCAAGAATATTGGGTTCCTCAATCTGTTCTTTTGAATCTTTCATTAACTCCTGCTGAATGGTATGACTTCCAATATTTGAGGTACAGATCACAACTGTATTTTTAAAGGAAATGGTATGTCCCTTATTATCGGTTAGTCGCCCATCGTCAAGGATTTGCAAAAGAATGTTAAAAATATCCGGATGTGCTTTTTCGATTTCGTCAAACAGCACCACACTGTAAGGTTTGCGCTTCACTGCCTCGGTTAGTTTACCTCCCTCCTCGTAACCAACATATCCCGGAGGAGCACCAAGTAACTTAGCCACTTCGTGCTTTTCCATGTATTCGGTCATATCAAACCGCACCATTGAGTCCTCGGTTCCAAAAAGAATCTCCGCCAGAGTTTTTACCAGTTCTGTTTTACCTACTCCCGTTGGTCCTAAAAAGACAAAACTTCCAATTGGTTTGGTTGCCGATTTAAGCCCAGCTCTTCCGCGCCGAATTGCCTGTGCCACCGACGAAACTGCGTTAACCTGATTGATTAGTCGTTCGTGCATAATTTCTTCGAGGCGTACCACTCGATCCTTTTCTGTTTCGGAAATTTTATTCACCGGAATTCCCGTCCAGCGGGCAATAACATCCTTTATTAACTGTAAGGAAACCACCCCAACGGAGAGCGCTTTCTTTTGCAGATACTCTTCTTGTTTTTGTTTTAAAATGTCCTGTTCATCGATAATCCGCTTTTCAAAGACATTCGCCTTCACTTTGTTACCAACCTTAAGTGCTTCCTGTTTTTCTTGTTGTAAAACCCGAATATGCTCATCGAGAGATTTGATTTCCTCAGGAAGGGAGATGATTGGCAAACGCACAGCTGAAGCAGATTCGTCAATTAAATCAATTGCTTTGTCGGGTAAAAACCGACCACCCACATAACGCTTGGAAAGATGTACCGCCGCGTCAATTACCTCATCGGGAATTTTAACTTTATGAAAGGCTTCATACTTATCTCTAATTGCTCTAAGCATTTTGATGGCTTGCTCCGCCGTTGGTTCGGGAACCTCAACCGGCTGAAAACGCCGCTCCAGCGCCGGATCTTTTTCGATGTACTTACGATACTCTGAGGTAGTGGTTGCTCCAACCGTTTGAATCTCTCCGCGTGCCAGGGCCGGTTTGATAATATTGGCAGCGTCGCCCGAACCGTCACCCGAACCACCTGCACCAACAATTGTATGGATCTCGTCAATAAAGAGAATATTTTGACCCTGAGTTTCTTTTAACTCATCTAAAAGCCCTTTTAGGCGCTCCTCGAACTCTCCCCGACGAGAAGAACCAGCAAGCATGGCCATCAGATCTAACTGTAGAATTTTTTTGTTAAGCAGAGTCTCCGGAACTTCTTTGGCAACAATTTTTTGCGCCAAGCCTTCAATAATCGCCGTTTTTCCCACTCCAGCCTCACCAATTAAGACCGGATTATTTTTGGTTCGACGAGAGAGAATGTGAATAATCCGCTCCACAACTACTGCCCGCTCCACTACCGGATCAAGTAAACCCGCAGCGGCTTTATCCGTTAGGTCGGTAGTGAACTTCTGCAGGGCGCTTTGTTTTTTCTCACCCTCGCCTTCTCCCTCTTCCAGCCCCTTTTTCTTCCCCAGAACCTTAATGTTCAACTCTTCCTTATTCAATCCCATTTTTGCCAAGACTCGCGCGCCAACACCCTCTCCTTCATTGTAAAGACCATAAAGAATATGCTCGGGAGAGATAAATTCAAAGCCTAACTTGCGCGAGACAACCAAGGCATCCTCGAGAATTTTTTTCACCCTGGGGGAAGGAGACGGTTTTTGGGCAAAATTGCCAGGTTTTAAATTATTTAAAAGCTCTTTGTTAATCTCTTGAGGAATTAGCTTTAAAGTTGAGAGGAGATTGAAAACCTCCTGATCGGCCAGTAATCCGAACAAAAGATGTTCGCTGTCAACTAAGGGATTTTTAAGCTCTAAAGCCTTTTGATTGGCAACTGAGAGAACCCGATTTGACCTTTGAGTTAGTCTGGTCATAATATCCAAACCCTCCTTCTTTTCCAGTGGTGCGCTTTCCTTAGGAGCACTCTTATCTGGCTCCGAAGTTGGTTTGGTTGGAGTAGGAGCTGCGGAAGTAGGTGCAAGAGGAGGCTCGATTTTCACAACTGGAGGCGGTGTAATTCCATTAGCCATTACCGGCCCACTCGACACTACGCTTGGTGTTGGGGAAGGAGATTGTTGGGGCGCACTACCCTTACTAAATACATCAAATATACCCATATGGATTCATTATGGCGAAAATAAAATAACTTGTCAAACTCATTACCGAAGCTTAGAATGGGGTTATGCAAACCCTCGCTCAAAGCCTAAGAATTGGAGTCCAAACCATTGAAGGGCCGGTGACCAAGTTTAATAACGTCTCCGATATTATTAATGAGGTGCTCAAAATTATTTTCCCACTCGCCCTCTTTCTCCTTTTTGCTTACCTTTTGTGGTCGGGTTTCGATATGGTGCGTAACCTTGGAAACGCAAAGCTTGTTGAGGGCGCCAAAGCCCGAATAACCAACGCAATTATCGGAATCGTGTTACTCTCTATTTCCTACTGGGTAGCACAAATAGCGCTAAAAATTTTCTTCGGTTAAATAGACTTTCCCCTAATTTTAAAACAACTAATGTTATAATAGGAGTCCATGAATTCAACCAAAAAACCGAAATATAAAATCAGTGTTTCCACCATTTTTCTCTCCGGAATAGTAATCTTGTTTTTCTTCTCTCTTTTTATGAGTTCCCGTGATTACCTGAACCAAACAATGCCCGAAAAGCCCCTTTCGACAATTCTTAAGGAAATCCGTCAGGAGAAAGTCGCGGAAATTGAGATTAATGAGGATACTGTTTTAGTTACTTACAAGAATAAAGCCCTTGCCCGAACCAACAAAGAAACTGGAGTTTCGTTTTTTACCCTACTTAAAGACGCCAAAATTGATCCCCTTTCCGTAAAAATAACTAATAAAAATAACAATCAAATGGGTTTAATCGGGAGTTTTTTGATCAATGTTATTCCCACAGTTTTAATGATTGTGTTTTTTATCTTTCTCTTTCGCCAGGCGCGCGGAGCTCAAGACTCGATTTTTTCTTTCGGTCAATCGCGGGCAAAGCGATTTCTTAAAACTAAATCGCGGATCACCTTCAAGGACATTGCCGGAATTAAAGAGGCTAAAGCGGAACTCGAGGAAGTTGTTGATTTTCTTAAACACCCCGAAAAATACCGTAAAGTCGGCGCCCGCACTCCAAAGGGTGTTCTGTTAGTTGGGCCGGCCGGTTGCGGAAAAACTTTACTCGCCAAAGCTGTAGCCGGAGAAGCAAATGTTCCCTTTTTCTCAATTGCCGGAAGTGAATTTATGGAGATGCTTGTTGGTATCGGGGCTGCTCGGGTACGAGACCTATTTAAAAATGCAAAACTAAACGCTCCCGCAATAATTTTTATTGATGAGATTGATGCCATTGGGAGGGTACGCTCGGCAAGCGTTATGGGAAGTCACGATGAACGCGAACAAACCCTTAACCAAATACTGGTGGAGATGGATGGTTTTGAACCTACCGCCAGAGTGGTGGTGGTTGCAGCTACCAATCGCGGAGATCTTTTGGATCCGGCACTGTTACGACCAGGACGTTTTGACCGGCGAGTGGTTGTGAACTATCCCGATCTTGAAGAACGTGAATCAATCGTAAAATTACATGCTGTGGGCAAGCCGTTTGAAAAAGAAGTTGATTGGACAAGAATTGCCAAGCGCACTGTGGGTTATTCTGGGGCGGATTTGGAAAATATGCTAAACGAGGCGGCAATCTTAACTGCCCGCCTCGGAAAGGACAAAATCAATGCCGAAACCTTGGAAGAGGCGGCCACGAAAGTAAAACTCGGACCGGAAAAACGCCGAATTCAAACTGAGGATGACCGCAAACTCACCGCTTACCACGAAGCTGGCCACGCAGTGGTGGCTTTTAATTTGCCAAATATGGATCCGGTACACCGAATCTCGATTGTTGCTCGCGGAATGAGCCTTGGACACACCTTAATGCCCCCCAAAAAGGAAATTATTCACGAAACACGCACTCGCTTACTTGAACGAATTATCTCGATACTTGGTGGGCGAGTTGCCGAGGAGTTAGTTTTTAAGGACGTTACAACTGGGGCGGCCAATGATTTCAATCAAGCAACGATGATTGCTAGAGAAATGGTAACCGAGTATGGAATGAGCAAACTCGGACCGATTAATTTTGGAGAAAATAGCGACGTTACCAACTGGGGCCGCTTTAGAGAACAGGACCGAGTTTCCCAAGAAACCCTTAGCCAAATTGACAAAGAAGTCGCCCAAATCATTAATGATTGCTACGGGAGAGCACAAACAATTCTCAAATCCCAAAGAGCAAAACTCGATTTAATCGCCTCAGTTCTCATTGAAAAAGAGAATATTGATCAGGACGAATTCGAAAGCTTGATGGGATAAGCTAACCCATATCCGATATGCGTATGCTCATTTGGTCTTCAGCCAAAAAATATCCATATTTACTTAGAAAGTTTTTTATTAAACTAACGTCTTCGGAATGATTAAGATGAGTAAAGATCACCCTCTGACAGATCTTGTTCAAAATCAAAACACTTTCCTTTATTGCAAGATGGGTAAAAGTAGACCGGTTTAAAAAAGTACCATCAAAGATCACCAAATCTGCCTTCTTAAGAATTGGCAATAACTTACTTGGAATTTTGGCAATATCAGTCGCAATCAGAATTGTCTTACTGCCAACTTTAATCACTAGAGCATAGGTTGGAAAGCGCGGATCATGCGGAATTTTTACGAAGTCAAGATCTATTCCAACCGCCGCACTTTCTTTGAAGGCCGCAAATTGATATTCGAATAGGTATTTAAAATTAGCATTCCGCATAAGCTGTTTCTGAATTACCAGAGGCACTACAATTGGCACCTTTAGGGCACGCCCTGAGGACAACTCAACTAAACCAAAACAGTGGTCCCAATGTAAGTGCGAAAGCAGAATTCCATCTAAATCAGTTAAGCGAAGGTTGTTTTTTAGTAAAGAAGCCCGAAAATCGGGCCCACTATCAACTACAAATTTTTTGCTTCCATACTCAAGTAATAATGAGCTTCTGTTTCTAATACTAACACCAGCCTGACAATTTTGGCAGCGACAATCAACCTGCGGGATTCCTCCATTGGCAGCAGTGCCTAAAAAAGTTATTTTGATTGACTTATTTGTGGCCATATTTCAAAAGTAAACTTATGAAGATTAATAATCTCCGACAACCCTGCCTTTTCTCCTAGGTGACGATTTACTCTTACCAGCTCAGCTACTTGTTTTAATTCCGGATCGATTGGCAACAACTCAAGTTGATTGTAATTTTGAAAATCGATCCCTGATTGTTTAGCAATTTTACCAAGAATCCGCCATTTCCAAAAGTATTCTAGATTGTGCATCGCTAAACTCTTCAGAAAGCTTACTGGCTGGAAAGAAAGATTTTGATTATCAGGGTTAATATTGGCCAAAAGGACTCTTAAGCTGTCAGTTAGCCAATCTAAGCCGATCAAACTTTCAAGATGATCCTCCTTCACGGAGGCAAATTTTGCCTGAGTTTGAGCTTCATTTCCTAGAATGGTTTGCCCCTTAATCAGATTTAAGAATAATCCTGGAGATTCGTTAGCAAAGGCAAACTCCACTGATGGGTAAAATAACCAATGGATTGGTAAAACCTTTCCGCCAAAAACTCCGGCTAAGGCAATCTGAGCTTCCTCAAGCCGAATAGAAGAAATAACTACCGGAGCTAGAGAAAAATCGGCTGCCAAAGACTGAGCAAAACTATTTAACTGGTTGGCAAGAAGTAGAAGGTCGTCAACATTAACCACCATTGGATTCTTGGGCTCCAAGACAGTTGTAATATCAAGGTCACTTAAAACATCGTTACTTCGGTTTCCGAAACTACCACTCAATTTTACCAGCTGTAAATCGGGATGCTTAAAGGGACAGTGATTTATAAATCGCTCCTTTAGCAAAGTTGGAACATTCGTAAATTTTTCAAGCATTTTTCTAAATTAATTAATAAAAAAACCGCCCCTTGTTGGGGCGGGGAAAAAGGTTTTTTAAACACAGTTTTAACCACCCCAATAGAGCAGCTGGTAATAATAGAAGCTAACTTGATATCCTAATCTTCTTTTTTCCATAAAAAAAACCTCCCGTGTGGGAGGCTGGCAATTTTATTTAATTTGTTGATTACATAAAATCCACCTCCCTAAGGGAGTAATAATAGTAATATTTGCCTTGTTGAATTTTCTCTAACATTAAAATTATTATAGCAAAACTAGATTAGTTTAGCATTGATTTTCTGACTTGCCGCACTGCGATAGTTGCAGTATTTACACTTTGGATTAGCTTTGGGAATCTGTTCTGAATCCAAGCTTTTTTTGATTTCAAAAAGGGTTTTTTCTATCCACTCTGTGTTTCCTGAATGCGGAAGAATCGAAAGCAGAAACTCTAGTTTTCCGTCAAATTTAGAACGGTTTTTAACGGTATTGGCAAAGACAAAATAGCCGACCTTCGCTACCTTAAAGCCATTTTGGCGGAAAATCCACTGATAGATTTCCATCTGCCGTTTGTAACTTTGTTTGTATTCGTCGTCTAAACTCAGAGTACGGGTGGTACTCGTGGCTTTGTAGTCAACAATAATTAACTCCCCCGCCCGGTTAATCCAAAGATCGTCGACAATTCCTGAGATCTGGAGATTAGTGGGAAAATGAATTGTTGAGGCTCCGGTATAGGTATGAATATCATCACGCCAAACCGCTAGATCTGGATGTTTGTAAGGAATTGCCTCAATCTGATACTGTCTCATTAGTTCATGGCTCTCCCCTTTTTCCCGTAAAAGATCAAACTCACTTTTGAGGAGCGTATCGACCATATTATTTAATGTGTAGGGAGGACTGTCCGGCCGGGCAACTCCCAGCTTACGATCGAGATAAAAACAACGGGGACAATCTAAAAAGAGTTCGATTTTGCTTCGACTAAGTTTGTAGGGGAGCTTTGAGGTGGGATTGTAGGGAGAGGTGCGACGGTGATAAAAACTTGGCATAAACACCATCTTAACACATTTACATCCGCGAGAGAGTGTTGATTCCCAGAAGATAAAGCCCATTTTTGAGCACCTGGACCACTCCCTGAGTGAGACGCAGTCGGAAAGCATTCCCTTTGACTTGATGCTTGACGTAAAAGTTATTAAATAGTTGTGCGAGTTCGTTTAGGTAAACTGCAATATAGTGGGGAGAATAATTGGTGAGCGCGTTTTCACAAACACCCGCAAACTGATTAAGTTTTTTAAGAATTTGCTCCTCCTCAAGATTGGCTTCGCTCTTTCTACTTGAATCAGTGCCAGCGGACTTTTTGAGAATACTTTGACAGCGAGCATAAGTATATTGCAAATAGGGCCCGGAGTCCCCACTGAAGTTCACACTCTGATCTAAATCGAAGGCCAAGTACTTAAAGGGGCTCATTTTAAGATACCCGAACTTAACTGCGCCAACGGCAATGGTCTCGATTTCTTCCTTGTTGAGCTTAGCCTGATTTTTCCTCACGATTGCCTCAACACGTGTATACGCTTCGTCTAGAATCGATTCGGCCGTTACAATCTGTCCACGGCGCGAGGACATCTTCCCGGACTTTAAGCCAACAAACTCGTAGGCGTTATGATACTGTTTGCCTTGATAAAGTTTGGGATTGAGTAACTCTTCCACCTTAAAAGTAACTCGGAAAAAGCTGATCTGTTCTACCGCGACATTATGAACACAAAGGTCCAGATTACCAAAATCGGTGAACTCCTTCTCTGCTAAACCCAACTCTTTCCCCTCGTAGGTTAGATAACCTAAGCTATTTAAAAACACCCGAGTATCTACACCGTACTTTTCTCCCTTAAAAACAACCGCTCCTTCGCTATACTCGAGAATCCCTTTTGTAAGCGCTTCCTCCACTTTGATTTTGCCCAGTTCTAACACTTCGCTCTCCAGATACTCACGATCAAAATGGGAGTCGACTCGTTTATAGAGTTCTTGAAACTTCTCTAAACTCCACTGTACTCCTAATTTCCAAAGTTTGGTTATGGTTGGGTTACTCTGATCGTAGATTTGCCCGTTTATTTTCTCTATTTCTGCTCTAGTTGCACTCTCTTCCTCAAAGACTTTGGCTCCCTGGGCATAGCATTTACCCAGAAGGCTTACCCGTTCGTTAGTCTCTGTCGGAAACTCGGCTTCGGGAACTTTGCTTAGCGCCCACAAACATTTGGCCACATGCATCCCGACGTCCCCTTGATAGTTGGTTCGAATAACTTTGGCACCAGCAAATTCAAACAGCCGCACCAAGCTTTCCCCCAAAGTAATGTTTCGCAAGTGCCCAATGTGCATAATTTTAAAGGGATTGGGGTGGGCAAACTCAACCATTACTGTTTTCCCAGAAAAATTCTTTCCTCGACCATAGTTTTCTTGTTCCTCAAGGATGCGGTCGAGATTTTCCTCCAGAATTGTCCGTTTCAGGAAAAAATTCAAATAGCCAGGAGGCGCTACTTCTACCTTATCTAGAAAGGGTAATGCCGCGAGCTTCGACTTAAGAGATTGCGCAATCTCCATTGGGCTTTGTTTATAGGGCTTGGCCAACTTCAGAGCAATATTGGTGGAGTAATCTCCAAACTGCGGATTTGGAGGCAGAGTAATCTCAATCACCTCCCAGTACTCCTTGGAAAATAGCTTTTGTAACGCCGCCAGTAGTTTTTCTTTGAACATAAATCTATGTTATCAAACTATTGGGATCGGGGAGACGGGGTAATTTGGTAGCCGAAACAATTGATCTTGGCAGAAGTTCCTTCAGCAAAGTACTCAACCCGACCAAAGTAGCAGATCTTTTTTTCGATTTGAGTTGGAATATAGAGCGACTCTTTTAAAAATGCCTGATCAACCAAACGTTCCATTACCCGGCGCCAAATTGGGGCGGCTCCGGTTATTCCGGAGGCTAAATTAGGATTCATTGGGGTGTTATCGTTATTGCCAACCCAAACTGCGACCAACACATCGCCATATTGATTATTAATGGTTGGGCGGGTGTAACCAATGGTCCAGTTATCCTTTTTTTCATCGGTAGTTCCGGTTTTTACCGCCACCAAACCATTGCCAAAATTCAGAGGCGAGTTTGGACCAAAGGCAGGAGTACGCGCCAAATTATCGCTGAGAATATCGGAAACAATAAACGGCTCCTCTTCACTCAGTACTCTGCGTGTTTGCCGATCGTTGCTATAAAAAATTTGCCCAGTCGTATCCTCAATCCGTCTAACCGGATTCAGATCCACCCTTACTCCCAAGTTCCTTAGCGTTCCAAAAGCCGTTGCCATTTCGAGCATTGTGACCTCCCCTCCGCCCAAAGTTAAAGATAAACCGTAACGGGAGGGGTCTGTTTGCCAGTTCTCAACCCCTAAATTTTTGGCAAAGTTAATAAAATTTCTTACGCCCACACTTTCCAAAGCCTTAACTGCGGGTATGTTATAGGAGTTGGCTAAAGCATAACGAACAGGAACGTTCCCGTGGAATCGACCATCGTAGTTTACCGGCCGGTACACTTCGCTTCCGGAAACTCCAAACGCAGTTGGCACATCGGCAAGAATGCTTCCAGCAGTCATACCGTTTTTGAGGGCCAAAGTATAAGTTAAGGGTTTTATCGAGCTCCCTGGTTGACGCAGTGCTGTCGTCACATTATAGGCACCATAGGTCCCTTCAAAGAAATTACGCGAACCCACCATCGCTAAAATCTCTCCAGTTGAGGGGCGGGTAACCAAAATTGCCCCATTACCCACGTTGTAACTCTCGAGGTTTTCAAGTTCCTCTTGGAGAATATTCTCGGCGGCTTTCTGAATGGAGTAGTCAAGGGTTGTGTAAACCCGTAGCCCCCCCTCCTGCACCGTTTTTTCACCGTACTCCTGCTCTAAAAGCTGTTTGACATAAAAGACAAAGTGGGGAGCTTTAATTTCGCTTTTGGGGGCACGCACATTAAGATTTGCTCTAATGGCTTCTTGATACTGACTATTGGTAATATACTCCTCTTCTAGCATTCGGGAGAGAACCTGAATTTGCCGTGCTTTGGCCGCTCTGGGGTTACTATAGGGAGAGTAAAGTGATGGGGCTTGAGGCAAACCCGCCAAAAGAGCCGCCTCGGCTAAACTCAGTTTAGTAGCCGATTTATTGAGATACATTCTTGAGGCCTCTTGAATCCCCCAGGCAGTTCCGCCATAAGGCACTTGATTAAGATACATCTCCAGAATCTGATCTTTGCTGTACCTTCTCTCAACAAGCAAAGCTAAAATCATCTCTTTGACTTTACGGGTAATTGTGCGCTCGGGAGTTAGTAGCGCCGACTTTACTAACTGTTGAGTAATGGTACTTCCGCCCTGAAGCTTTCGTTTGGACAAGTTCTCCTTAAAAGCACGCAGTACCCCGCCAAAAAGAGAGATCCCTCGGTGATTATAAAAATCCTTGTCCTCAATGCTAATGGTGGCCTGCTTCACATAATTTGGGAGTGAGTTAAGCTTTACCGGAGTGCGATTTTCCTCACGAAAAACCTCATAAAGCAGTTTTCCGTCACGAGAATAAAGATGTGTTGATAGCCCTGCCCGATAGCTTTCGAGTTGCGAGGGAGAGGGAAGTTGATTGATAAACTCACTGACCATATTCCCCAGAAGAATAATAAAGGCAATTAGAAAACCGAAAGCAAAATACTTTATTCGGGTAAAGAACAGTAAGTAATTGAGAGTGAGAAAACGTTGTTTTTTGGGGTGATTACGTTTTAGGAAAAACCATACCAAACTAGAGGCTGTTTTAAAAAGTCCTTCAAACAAAATTGAGAGCAGTTTTCGTACAACTACCAAGACTACTAAAATTAAGCGACCAAACAATCCAAATAATCTAATGATGCCGTCGCCCAAGGCGATGCATAAACGAATTAAAAATATCAAGGTGGCTTCCACTATTATAGGTCGATTAATAATCGAGCAATTCTATCAATTTTTAGCGGATAAAACAAGAAAGAATAAGAATATGCCGTTTAGATTCCCTCTAATTTCGCCTTAACAACCAACCGCTTCCAATAGGTTCCGGGGGGGACACAGGTAATTAGAGAGATTGTTGACTCTTCTGATTTTTCCTCAAGAACCCAAATCTCCTCAGGTTTTACAACAAACATCTCCTCAACGAGGTAGTTGTAAGTGCTACCGTTAAAGCGGACTTTAATTTTATCTCCCTGTTCTAAATCCGGGAGAAAAGTAAAAATTGTTCGGTAATCCCCATTTTTGAATAATTGCGGCAAAGTGGAGTGCCCCAAAATTACCGCATTCCCAAGTTCCCCTGGAAAAACCTGATTTCCAAACTGAACTAAAGACTTCGAGAGATCCTCTGCCCCAATTTTAACTTTAAGATTAACTAACCCTAATTTGGGAATCTCAATCTCATATTCCCGAATATCGCTTTTACGGCTTAAGGATTGCGGAGCCTTAGGAAACCAATCGGCGACAGAGGTAAAATCCTTTAAATAACTGGAGTAGTAAGGCGCCATACTGTCATTGTAAGTGAGGAGATTTTTCTGCATTGCTCCGGAGAGTTCACTCTTGGGTAAAGGGCTTTGGTGTTCGTTTTTTAGAGCAAGCTCACCAATTTGATATGCCATTACCGGATAAAAAGACCAGAGTAAAGTAAAAACCCCCAGCACCAAAGATAAGCTTGAGAAGAAAACTAACCTCGGACTGCGATAACGTTTTGGAGTTTCTTTTAAATAACAGTACCTCATCTTAACGACTAAACTTGAGAATAATTTTTTGAGTGCCAAGCGGTAAAAAAGGCAGTGGTAAGGGCTTGGTTGTTAGCGAGTACTCAATAATATTGCGCTCATTCTCAAGCACCGCTTTTGCCGCGGAAACTGTTTTTCCTCGCAGTTTGCTTTTGAGGAAAACTTGGTCAACCAAATTTTGTACCTTCCCCTTAACTAAAGCGGAGTAATTGTAGACTCCGCTCTTATCGCTCTTGAGCTTTACCTTGGCTAAACTAAAGGTTCCTTCGACAAACTCCTTCTCCTTTAACTTCTGCTCCTGCACTTGAGCTACTAACTCTTGATAGGGGGCGAAGAAAACTTTAACCGTTCCAACATAGTTTAGACTTGCCCGACTAACCTCTGCCCCAACCTCTTCCGAAAAGTTCATTTTTAGATCAGTGTTGTTGATTGTTTCTAAAAAAGGAATGTCGAGAGCCTGCTGGGCATAAAAATCTTTGAGGAGTTTGCTTTTGGCCGCGGCGAGGGCCTTTTTCTCTAAATTTTGGCTGTCCTTACTCGAGAAAACCGCTACTGTCCGCTTAACTCCCCCGTTAAAATTAGCGTTCGCCAGAGCATAGAAATCGGCCTCATTCTTCCCTTCAAAAGTTAATTTTGAACCGCTATCGATATTTCCTTCCGCCCCAATCTCCAGAGCGGTTACGGAAACGGTTTTTTTACCAAAAGCCTTAGTAACTACTCCCTCGTCAAGATCGGCCGAATTTGTAGCCCCGGAAATTACTACTCCCGAATCAAGCACAAACTGCGCCCCATTTTTGGCAGTAAAAATCGCTCCCTCTGAGAGATCTTGTTTTTCTGACAACCCATTGTAAATAGTAATTTCTCCCTTTGACTTTTCGCCAGTGACCTTCTCTCCAGTGGTGATCCCCTCAACTTTTCCACTAGTCTTAAGTGAAAATTGCTCAACAAAGGCACTCTCCCGACTAACTTTAAATTCAATTTCGCTACTATAGCTTTCTTTACGAGTAGAAAGAATTATTTCTGCCTGATGTAAAAGAAAATAGTAAATTAGAAAGATTAATAATCCTCCTCCCAGACCTGCCAAGACAAAAATGGATAACCCCATTTTGGGAATAACAAAGTTAAATTTAAGCTTCGGAAAACTAATTTTGGGTTTTGAAAAAGAAGGTTCTTTAATGAGCTGAGCGCTTGCTTCGGTAAACCCCGGAGCCATGGGTAATTCCGCCGCCACCTCGGCAAATTGGGGGCTCTCAACCACCGGAACACTGGGGGCAAGAGTCTCTGAGGGAGGGGGTGGGGTGGTGTTTTTATCTTTAAAGTAAATTTGAATAAACATTTCCGGCAGATCTCCCTCCTCAATAAGATGCTTATATTCTAGGCTGTGCCCTTGGGGTTTTTTATAGAAAAAGGCACTTAAAGGAAGTTTCTCTTCAACTAGCTTGCTAATCTCTTTAGAGTTACCCTCCCAATAATCTGATTTGGCAATTTTGGTTGTTTTTTCCACCTCCTGACCGTTAAGAATGTAAAGATTGTAGTCGTAAACACTCTCCTCTAAAAGCTGAAACAAGGGATATTTTTTGCCAAACTGGTAGTTAATTACCTCATGAAAATTAAGGTACCCTAAGTTAACTAAGTCGACATTACGGAGAATTTTTTTAATTTGCTTTAAAAAATCCTCCCGAATTGCTCCCGACTCAGTGGTGTAAAGAGCATTAAGAACCAGAACGGCTTTTTTAAGATAGACATTTTCTCCCAAATCGCGTTCGGTATTTGCGAGAATTTTCTCAATTTTTTCGGAGGCGTCCTTCAAAAAAGAGTCGACATGTTCCTGATAAAGTGCCGAACGGTTTTCGGGATCTCCTTCCTCAAAGGCAAAGCCATAGATTTTTTCTCCCGATAAAAACAGGAAAAAAATATACTTATCTGATTCTGGATTGTTTTTCTGCAAGAAAGGGAGACTGAACATATACTTAGATCATATTAAATATATGCTCAGCTGTAAAGCCGTAAGATTGGACAAAAAAATTACTTCTTAATTGGAATAACCGTGGCCTTGTGAGCATTCTCCTCTAAGTTTAGAATATTCATAAAATTACCTGAAGCGGGAAGAACATACTTGGTGTTATTTGCCAAAACGGTTTCGGAAACTTGCAACTTGCGCCAGGCTTCCGCCCGTTCACTGAAATGTTTATTGGCCGCCTCAGCGACTTTTTGAATTGCCTGACCCTCAGCGTCGGCCTGAAGTATTTTCGCCTGAGCGCTTCCCTCCGCCTCAAGGATCTCTGCCTGACGGACTCCCTCGGCGGTTAAGATGCGCGCTCTTTTTTCGCGCTCCGCTTTCATCTGTTTACTCATTGCCTCAGTAATATCGGCCGGAGGATCAATTCGCTGCACCTCAACTCTAGTAACCTTGACTCCCCAATTATGCGTGGCTTCGTCAAGGGTACTGCGTAAATCGGCATTGATATTATCCCGAGCGACCAAGGTTTCGTCTAGACTTTTATCGCCAACCAAGTTACGCAGATTTGTTTGGGCAAGAGTAGTTGCGGCAATATTAAAATCGGCAACTTCAAACTCTGCCTTTACCGGATCGACCACTTTAAAATAAATCACCGCGTCGACAACTACTCCTACATTATCCTTAGTAATTACCTGGAGCGGCTCAACTTCAATGACCTTTTCCCGCATATCGACTTTGATTACCGCGTCGACAAAGGGAACCACGACACTAATACCCGAATCGAGCAAATGACTGTATCTTCCTAAACGTATTACCACTCCTTTTTCGTACGGTTGAATAATAATTAGTCCCCGCACAAAGGTTAAAACCACCAAAATTAAAGCAAAAATCAGCAGGATATTCATTGTAATCGGTTTTTGGTAACTTCTAATGTCACTCCTTCAAGTTTAATCACCACTACTTCTTGATTTTCTTTTAAATTTTCTTTACTTTTAGCGCGCCAAACCTCACCATCCACCAGGACTTTCCCAAACTGAGTTCGACTAATCGGAGTTACTACTACCCCAATCTTTCCTAGTAAGGAATCGATGCCAATTTTCTGAGTTGAAACCAAGAGTTTTTTGCGCATTTTTCGGCGAAAATAAACAAAGTAAACTAGAATCACCAAAATCGTAATCACAATTCCCAGCTGCCAATTAGCAGTGTAATAGTGACCAATTCCACCAATAATTAGGGAGAGACCAATCAAAGCAATATCAAATCCGGAAATCGCTCCAAAAAGCAGTTCGAAAATAATGAGGACCACCCCAAAAACAATCAGCCAAGTTTTTTCAAACATTAAGAATATTGTACAAAGCCTCGCTTAATTTAACAATAAACTTTGCCTGACTAAAACTGCGAGCACGTTTGGCAGCGCGAGCAGTAAGTTCTGATTGGTCTTTTAATAAACAACTCCTCAAAGCGTTGCCAAGCAGTTGGGGAGAAAACGGATCGACAAAAATGGCGGTGTCTCCAGCTACCTCTCGAGTTACTTCCGATTGCCCTAAAACCACAGGAGTTTTTAACCAAGCCGCCTCTAACCAAGGAAATCCGAAACCTTCGGCAAAAGACGGCAAAACAACCACCCCTGCCTTTTGGTAGAGATCCTTAAGTTCTTTTTCGCTAACAAAACCGGGGAAAATAAAAAGTTTGCTTCCCTCTGTGAGCTGTTTAAACTCTCTAAAACTAGAGTACCAAGGATGGGAGAGCTCCTTCTCTTTTGTAAACGCCGCCCCAACTAATACCAACGGATAATTGATCTGTTTAACTGCCCGAGCCAAGTTTGGCAGATTTTTGTTTCCGGTAACATCCCCAACATAAAGAATAAATTTTTTAGGTAAATTGGAGAACTTTGATTCGATTTTTTCTCTTCCGGCTTCAAAAAGCGCTTTCGCCGCCGGCGAAACAACTTTAACCCTCTGTGAGGGTAGATTCAGTTTTTGGACAATTTGCTCTTTAATAAATTGGGTATCGGTGATTACACCAGAAAACCTTTTTATTAGCTGTAGGTTTTGCCAACTTGTCCATTTACCACGCCAACCAACCGGAAAATATTTTGGATATTGCAGCGGGATAAGGTCGTGGAGAACAAGAATATTTTTTTGCTGCGGATTTATTTTTAACTTCTGAAAAAAATTAAAGTCGGTGACTAAATTTAAATCGGCATCCGTCGCAGAGAATTCAAGATTGTTTTCTTTTCCATAGGTGGATAACGCCTCTTCAAGCATTTGATTATAACTACCAATTCCTCGGACACGCGAATCGGGATGAAGAGTAAGACTGCTATTTATTTTCATTACCACTTATTATATATAATAGGGCATGTCTTTAGTTTTTAGTTGGTTACCAACATTCTTCAATTGGTATCTCGCACTACTAATCTTGGGGTTGACCTTTCTTCCTTTAAATAGTTTTTTGTTTTCGCGTTTCTCTGACCGAGGGTATCCCTTTGCTAAAGTAATTGGAATTTTGGGATTGAGTTACCTCTTTTTTGTCTTAAATATTTTACAGTTGGTCCCTTTTACACAACCAGTACTGGTTTTCTTAATTCTTGGTTCTCTGTTTTTTAATCTTTTACTAAAGCGAAAGGCTAAGGTTATTCTCCCCTCCTGGAAAACAATTCTCGCCTACGAGGGGTTTTTTCTCTTAATGTTTGGTGTCTGGACATATCTTAAAGGCTTTGAACCAACGATTCATTCTTTGGAAAAATATATGGACTTCGGATTTATTCAAAGTATCTTAAATCAACGCTTTCTTCCCCCTCAGGATATCTGGTTTGCCTCAACGGTTAAACAATCTCTGAGTATTAATTACTACTATTATGGCCACTTGGTGGCCGCTATTTTAATTCGGCTGACACAAACACTCCCCTCAGTTGGCTATAACCTTACCTTAACCACCATTTTTGCCTGGGGGACAACACTGAGTTTCTCTTTGGGCAAAAACTTCTACCAATTTTTGGCAAAAGAAAAAGGCCTTACTCTAAGCGCCTTAATCGCCGGAGCGCTCTCAATGGCGATAATGAACTTTGGCGGAAACCTGCATACGATTTATCTTTTTACTAAAGGATATCTCGCCGAGAACCCAGTTCCGTTTTGGCAAATTCTTTCAAGCTACAATCCGCTTGAGTACTGGTATCCAAACGCAACCCGGTTCATTCCCTTAACCATTCATGAGTTCCCCAGTTACTCTTATGTGGTTTCCGATCTACACGGCCATGTTTTGGACATTCCCTTTGTCTTGTTGCTCCTAGGGCTATCATTTCTTATCGCCACCAATACCCAGAGTAAGCGACTTTTTTTGTACTTACCTCTTTATAGCTTAGGTCTAGCGGTAAACTATATGACTAATTCCAGCGATTTTTTGGTTTATAGTAGTCTCCTATTTTTTGTTTTGGTAATCCGCTCAGATAATTTGCTTAAGGTCGCTGGAAGTTTTTTGGGAACAGTTTTTGCGGCATTAATACTCACCCTTCCCTTTTCCCTGAATTTTAAGCCATTTGCCAGCTCTTTGGGAGTCAATTGCGCTCCAGAGTTTTTGCTGAAGCTCGGGAGAATCGGACCATTTCTCTTTGAAGCCGATAAATGTCAGACCAGCCCTTTTTGGATGTTGGCAGTTCTCTGGGGATTTTTCTGGATTAATTTTGGGATTTTTCTAAAAACTATCTTTTTTACCAAGGAAGGTTTTTCCTCCCGAAATAAATTGCGTTACTATTTTTTCTTTCTCTTTGTGATCAGTATTCTCTTAACTTTCTTTGCCGAGTTTTTTTACTTCAAGGATATCTATCCCGCGCATTTTCGGGCAAACACGATGTTTAAGCTTGGTTACCAAGCGTTTATTATGCTCTCTATTCTCTCCGGAGTAGTAATCGTTTATGCTCCAAAAACCTTACCAAAACAGCGTTTTCTTTTACCCCAAATTCTTTATGCCCTTCTAGTTCTCCCGGCGCTGTTATTAGTTTTAATTTACTACCAATATGCAATTCCCTCTTATTTCGGAAGAGGAGGATTTAAAACTTTAGACGGCTCGGCCTGGATTAAGGAAAGTTATCCGGAAAGCTACAAAATAATTAAAATTCTTAACCGCCTTAAAGCAAAAGAGCCTTTTTTTAATCTTCTTGAGGCGCACGGAGATTCCTACACCGATTTTAATCTTGTTTCCGCCCATACTGGAATTCCGACCATTATTGGCTGGCCAGTACATGAGTGGCTTTGGCGAGGATCTTATGAGGTAGTTGCTCCACGAGTAGCGGAGGTTAAACTGGTATATGAAGGTAAGATAAAAGACCTTCCTAAGATAAAAAAAATTCTTAAAAAGTATCAGGTTGGCTATCTCGTTGTGGCAGAATTAGAGAAACAAAAATATCCAAAGCTTTCGTTACGAAAGTTTTATAAAATAGGGGTGCCAGTTTACCAAAATAAAAAAACAGAGAGCTATTTATTTAAAATCAATGACTAAAAAAATTTTCTTTTCTCAGCTTGCCAAACTAATTGGTAAAAAAGTGGCTCTCTATGGCTGGGTTCAGGCAGTACGAAAACACGGGAAAGTAAACTTCGCCGATTTGCGCGACCGTACTGGTGTTGTCCAGGTTGTTGGGGGCGAAGAACTTTTGCCACTCCACAATGAGGACGTGGTTGAAATTCTCGGATTGGTTAAGTCTCGCGGAGAACGCTTTATTAACGCCAAAGTTCCTTTGGGAGAGATTGAGATTGAGGCAGAGGCAGTTAAGGTAATTTCCAAGGCAGAAACGCCTCCTTTTCCGCTTTCAACTGACGGCTATGAGATCGATGAAGAGATCAGACTAAAGTACCGCTATTTAGACCTAAGAAGAGAACGAATGCTAAAGAATCTTACTCTTCGGCATCGGTTTATTTTGGCAATTCGGGAGTTTTTGAGTGAGCGCGATTTTTTGGAGATTGAAACCCCACTCTTGACCAAAACGACGCCTGAGGGAGCCCGTGATTTTTTAGTTCCTTCAAGACTGCAAAAAAATAAATTTTATGCTTTGCCCCAGTCTCCTCAACAGTATAAACAGTTGCTGATGGTCGCGGGAATTGAACGTTACTTTCAGATAGCCCGCTGTTTCCGTGACGAAGATCCCCGCCGCGATCGGGCTTATGGTGAGTTTACTCAGTTAGACATTGAGATGTCTTTTGTTGAACAGAACGATCTCTTAACCCTCACTGAGGAGATGTTTACCCAGATCATTAAGAAGCTTTTTCCGGAAAAAAAATTCTCAAAATCTCCTTGGCCACGTTTGCCCTACGCGGAGGTGATGAAAAAATACCAATCAGATAAGCCGGATTTGCGCATTAATCCAGAGGATAAAAACGAATTGGCTTTTGCTTGGATTGTAGACTTCCCGTTGTTTACCCAACAGAAACAAAGCGATTTCTTCTATGGTTCCGGACAAGCCAAATTTGCTCCGTCCCACCATATGTTTACTGCTCCACACCCTGAGGACCTTCCCTTATTAGAGTCGGATCCTCTAAAAGTGAGAGGACTACAACACGATTTGGTTCTAAACGGGTTTGAGGTTGGAGGAGGAAGTATTCGAATTCACGATCCTGTAGTCCAGAATAAGGTTTTTGACTTGATTGGGTTTACCACAGAACAGAAGAAACAGTTTCGACATTTATTAACTGCCTTCTCCTACGGTGTTCCGCCTCACGGAGGAATTGCTCCTGGAATTGACCGCTTACTCTTGGCACTCCTGGGTGAGCTTTCATTAAGAGAGGTTATTGCTTTTCCCGCCTCCTCAGGAGGAAAGACGGCGGTAATGGAGGCTCCTTCGACTCCTGAACCAGAACAGTTATTGGAACTGGGACTTAAACTCCATGAGCAAAAGTAGTATCCTGAAATTCTTAGTTTACGGACTTTTTTGCCTCGCTTTTTTAGTTTACCCCGGTAAAAACCCTTTACTGACCGCGGCCGCCAGAAACCCCTCTGCCTTTATTCCCCGAGAAACTTTGAAATATAAACCTCAGCCTCTACCACAATTGAAACAAGCGTTTGCTCCAGAACTCTTTACCTCTTCTGCCTATTTAGTGATGGACCTCTCCTCCTTTACTCCGATTTTAAGTGAAAACGCCCGACAAGAGATGTTTCCCGCCTCTTTGGTTAAACTGGCAACTGCGATTGTTAGTTACCGAAGTTATGGCCTGGACAAGGTGCTCACGGTTAAAAAAGTAATTCCCGACGAGTTGCGAATGGGTTTATTGCCTGGGGAAAAGCTGACGAGCTTGAATTTACTTTACGGAATTTTAGTTTATTCTGCCAATGACGCCGCCTACACCCTGGCCGAAAACTACCACGGCGGAGTAAAAAAATTTGTTGCTCAGATGAATAAACTGGCTAAAGAACTGAAAATGACACAAACCTCTTTTACTAACCCGATTGGTTTTGATCATCCAGCCCAGTACTCAACTGCCTTTGATCTCACGCTCCTTTCAAGAGAGTTTCTCAACTACGAGCTGTTACTCAACCTCTCTTCAACAAAAGCGATTACTGTATCGGATATTGCTTTTGAACATTTACATTATTTAACAAATATCAACGAACTCCTGGGAGAGATTCCACACTTGGGAGGGTTAAAAACCGGCACCACCGAGAAAGCCGGACAAAATCTGATTTCTTTCTACCGCTTAAATGACCGACCAATTTTGATTGTTCTACTTAAAAGTGAGGATCGCTTTAATGACGCGAGAGTGCTTATAAACTACCTTACTGAAAACCTCACCTACCGCCAAGTTATTTGAGTAAATACTCGTCCTTAATGGCTGGCAGATAACCCATAAAGTTGTGGTTTCCTAAAAAAACATAGATTGGCTGAAAGTAAGGTTGATAGGTTTCTGGATCGTAATAAGCTAGATAGAACTCTTTGATGCGAATCTTTGCAGGAGCTTCTGGATCTAGCGAGATTGTTTTGGCGGCCCCACTCTTAAGCTTTAAAAAAGCCTCTTCGCTACTAAGAAGTGGGTATGATCCAGGATCGGTATCGAGTTTTTCATAGCTTAAGTACTGGGCTTCAACAACCTGGGAGTAGTGATTTAGGGGCGCAATTGTAACATAGTTTGAAGTAACCAAACGCTCCGGAGTGGCAATTTCAAAATCTTCCTCCACTCTTCCAAAATAAACTCTAATTCCCTGAGGACCCTCCTCTGGCTTAACCGGGATAAAACCTTCAGTTTCTGCATCGTAACGGACATAAACCGGAGTAGTGGTACCTGCAGCTAGATGAGGAGGATAACTTTCGCGGCTGCTAAGCGCCTCCCGTGCCTCCTCGGTTAAAGAACTTTGGAAACCAATAAAATTGGCCTCCGGTGTTGCCGTAAGAATGGCTTCAAGCTCTGGCCCCATCTTGAGCTGATAGCGAAAGTGATAACTGCGAATATTAACCTCCAAAAGTTGGCGCGAATCCTCATATTTAACCCACTCCTCGTTAAGCGTGAGCGGACTAGTAAGCTCGGTATCAAATCCAAAAGAAACGGCTAAACTATCAACCTTGGTAAGATAAGCCAACGTACTTTTGGGCTCAGGAATAAAGAAAACCCGCGCCGATGAGGTTGAGAGAGGCAGCTTTCCGTCAATCGTATCTAACTCAAAACTATAATTGGCACTGCCGAGTGAGTGCTCAAAAATAGGCGCCTTAACTGCTCCAAAAACCGGATTGTAAGTAATTTTGACTGACTCCTCGGTTCTTAAAGAGTTCAAAAGTAACATAATTAGGAGATAGAAAAAGATTACCAGTGCCAGAAAAAAAGCTGCTACCTTACCAACTACTCTAATCTGAAGAGCAAACTCTGAGAGGGTCATATCTAAAAATATACCAAATTTACCCAAACTCGCGTTGTGATAAAATTAGGAAATGGTTAGAACGCGCATTGCTCCCTCCCCAACCGGAAATGACATTCATATTGGCAACCTTTATACAGCGATGATCAACTACTGTTTTGCAAAGGAACAAGGGGGGCAGTTTATCATTCGGATCGAAGACACTGATCGTACTCGTTTAGTTAGTGGAGCTGAGGCAAAAATTCTCCACTCACTTTCTACTTATGGAATCATTGCCGACGAAAGCCCAGAGCATGCGGGGAATTATGGGCCATACCGACAGTCCGACCGCCTTGAAATTTATAAAACCTACGCCGAACAGTTAGTAAAGTCGGGCCACGCTTATTACTGTACCTGTTCAAAGGAGCGCCTAGAAGAGATGCGCGCCGCCAAACAAAAGCAAAAGCAGATTCCTAAATATGATAAGCACTGTCTAACAAATCAAGAGGAGGTGCGCGCAGAAATTAAGAAAGGACGACCCTATGTAATTCGTTTGAATGTTCCGGAAAACAGACTGGTAACTTTTAAGGACTTGATTCGTGGCAAAGTACAGATCAACACTAAAGAACTTGATGACCAGATCCTTTTAAAGTCCGATGGGTTTCCCACTTATCATCTGGCGGTGGTCGTTGACGACTATCTAATGAAAATTACACACGTAATTCGCGCTGAAGAGTGGCTCCCTTCAACTCCCAAACATATTTTAATATATGAGGCTTTAGGTTGGCCACTTCCCCTTTTTGCCCATCTGCCAATTTTGCGTAACCCAGATCACTCCAAACTTTCCAAACGCAAAAATCCGGTTTGGGCAGCCTGGTACCTTGAACAAGGATTTTTACCGGAAGCAGTGCTGAACTATCTCGCCTTAATGGGTTGGAGCCATCCAAAAGAACAAGAAGTTTTTTCCTTAGCCGAATTTCAAGCGGTTTTTAAACTTGAGGATATTCAAAAAACCGCTCCGGTTTTTGACCCGGTAAAACTTACTTGGCTTAACGGCGAGTATTTGCGGCGCCTAAACTCTAAGTCACTGGCAGAAAAAATTAGCGAATATTACCAGAAATACAAAAATCAGCCAATTAACCCAGAAATACTTTTAAAGACACTGCCTTTGGTACAGACCCGGATGAAGAAACTTAGTGACTATTGGGAGCTTACTGCGTTTATCTACGAACAACCATCCAAAATAGATTTTCCGCTCAATGTGCTTAAACAACATAACGAGGGGTTGTTATCATTACTTGAACAAACAGAGTGGAAGCACCCCGTGATTTACAAAACTCTTGAACAATTTGCAGACAAGGAAGGTCTCAAAGCAGTTAAACTTTATATGGAGTTGCGTTTTGCCCTCTCAAACCGTAAGGTAACTGCCCCTCTTTTTGAGGGAATGGAGATTATTGGAAAAAGAGAGACTCTCAACCGCCTAAAAAAAGTACTGGCTTAATCTAGAATATGATAGTCAACTCCAACGGTAAGATCCAAAAAAACCTTTTTTCCGCGAGCTAACTCCAACTCTTTACGAGTTGCCATCCCAATTTCCTTGATCATTCGCCCCCCACTTCCGATAAGCATTTTTTTGTAGCGCTTATCTAAGGTCAGCACCTCAGCTTTAATATAAAGGGCTCCATTTTTATGTTCCTTTAAATCGTGAATTCTTACGGCTGTTTTATAGGGAACTTCCTCCCGAGTAAACAAATAAACCTTTTCTCGAATTAGCTCCTCCACAAACTGGCGACTATTTAAATTTAAGGCCGGATAGCCAAGATCCTTTGGATCGATCAAGGGATAATTCCGAGGAGCTTTTTCGAAAAGGCTTTCGAGAAGTGGCTTAATATGGATACGGTTAAGAGAAGAAATTAGGTGTACCTCCTCAATCTCCTCTTCTAGGAAGCGGTACTCTGAAAGATAGGAGGGATCTTTAATATCAATTTTGTTGACGACCAAAATTACCGGCTTCTTAATTTTTCGGACAATTCCCAGCACCTTTCCCTCCTCAAAGTCCCGGTGCCGAGTGTGATCGACCATATAAAGCGCAATATCGAAATCGTCAGCGATTGCGGCAAAGGCCTTTTTATTAATCTGTTTGGAAAGTCGGTCTTCGGCCCGCTTAAAAATACCCGGGGTATCGATGAATAAAAGCTGGCCCCGCTCGTCTTCGTAAATTGCTTTGATTGGAAAACGGGTGGTTTGTGATTTGGGAGAGGTGATACTGATTTTCGTGCCGATAACATTGTTCAGAAAAGTTGATTTCCCAACGTTAGGACGTCCCAATAACAAAACAACCGCGGCTTTTTTGGTAGGAATGATAGAAGTTTTCACTCTCCTGGGGCAACAACTAGCCGTTTGCGACCCTTCTCCATCCGGCTTTTCATTACTTTGCGGCCACTCTTCGTGCTGTTTCGGCTTCGAAAACCATGCTTGCGGGCACGTTTTATCTTAGAGCTTTTGTGACCGACATAACTTTTGCTCATGTTTTTACTTAACTAATAACGATGCTTTTGGGGAGGCAAAGTTCTGATAAATTGCCTCCGTAACAAAAGGCATAAACGGATGTAACATCCGCAAACACCCGACCAAGACATCAAACATTAAAGGTAACACGCCCATCTTATCATTTCTTACCTCATCTTTCAATGCCTCTAAATAGTAATCGGCAAAGCGGTGCCAAAGAAACTCATAGAGACTGCCCAACCCACTTGAGAGTTGGTAGTGATTCATTGCCTGTTGGTATTGTTTGGTTAGTGCCTGATACTCTTCAAGGAGTTCTTTTTTAACTCCAGAATATCCTGTTTTAGCCAAGCCCTCACCCTCTTTAAGAGTCGCGCCTTCTTTAACAGAATCTAAAAAACGGCCAATATTCCAAACCTTATTCGCAAAGTTGCGCATTGCTCTTACCTTGTCTTCAGACAGGGGAACTTTACTGCCGGCAGAAACTCCAAAGAGAAGTGCCGCCCTAAAGGCGTCGGCTCCGTATTTATCCACTAACTCAATCGGGTTAATCACATTTCCTTTACTTTTACTCATCTTCTGCCCTTTTGCGTCGGCCACCATTGACCAAAGATAAACCTGCTTGAAGGGAACCTCCCCTCTGACATAGAGCGAAAAGATAATCATCCGAGAAACCCAGAACGGAAGAATATCGGATAGGGTTCCTAAAAAATCGGTAGGAAAGCGCGTTTTGAACTCTTCCTCCTTAAGCGTTACTAACGGCCATTGACCCGAGGAAAACCAGGTGTCAAAGGTATCGGTTTCCTGAAGAAATTCTCCCTTTGGTTGAGAGGGGCTGATAATATATTTAGCTCCAATTGGCGCACTCAAAGACTGCAAGCCCTGGGCAATTTCCGCATAAGCGTATTTTTCCAGCAACTCCTGGCTATAACCCTTAACCGACTCTCCCTTTTGATTGAGGAAAACTAGATAAAGTTGGGGATTACTTTTTAAATCGTACCAAGCGGGAATGCGAATTCCCCAAGTTATCTGCCTGGAGATTGGCCAATCATGCATTTTTTCTAGCCAAGCGAGAATCTGTTTTTTAAATCGGAGCGGATAAAATTTCACCTTGCCCTTTTTAATTGCGGCAATTGCCGGCTTTTTTAGCTCACTGACCTTAATAAACCAGTTGGGAATAATTGTTGGTTCAAGATCGCGCCCGCATTTGTAACAGACGGTTACTGAGTGGGAATAGTTTTCGTCTATTTTTTCGATCAGTCCCCGCTCCTTCAAATCGGCAACAATTTTTTCCCGCGCTACCTTTACCTTTAGCCCCTGATAAGGTCCGGTTAGCTCATTTAAACGCCCATCGATATTAATTACTTTTTTTATTTCCAAATGATGACGCTTGCCCATTTCGAAATCATGAGGATCGTGGGCCGGAGTGATTTTAACCACTCCGGTACCAAACTCCGGATCAACACTCTCATCGGCAATGATCTTAATTTTAAACTCGCCCAAAAGCCCACTTGCGGTAACTGTTTTGCCAATCCATTGTTGGTAGCGTTTATCCTCCGGATGCACCGCGAGCGCGGTATCGCCGAACTTTGTTTCCGGACGAACGGTTGCTAGAACAAAAGGGCCGTATTTTAGATAGTAAAGCGGATCTATTCGATCAACATATTTAACCTCAAGCTCAGAAAGCGAAGTCCCGCAATGAGGACAGTAATTAACAATATAGTCGTCACGATAAACTAGATCCTCCTTAACCATTCTTGTAAAGGTGGCATAAACCTGCTCTAAAACCGCCGGATCTAAGGTAAAGACACTCCTCTCCCAATCGGCAAGAAAACCCAACCTCTGAAATTGGGAATAGATTAACCCAGAGTTGTGCTCGACAAACTCGGCAATCTTTTTGTAAAGCGCGGCCCGATCAAAATCGAGGCGAGATTTGTTCTCTTTCCGTAGATGTTTTTCAAAAACAAATTGGGTTTCAAAACCAGCGTGATCCATTCCCGGAATCCAAAGCGAAGCGTAGCCATTAATCCGCTTATAACGAACCAAAACATCCTCAACCGTATACATTCCGTGGCCAGCATGTAAGGAAGCGTTTGCGTTTGGCGGGGGCATTAAAACCGTGAACGGTTTCCCGCCCTGAGGCCGGGTTAATCCGGATTCAATCCAAAAACTCCCGATCTGAGGCTCCTGAACCGCCGGGTCAAAACGCTTGTCCATAGGGGCTTATTATACCCTATTTATAGTACTCTTTGACCTGAAAAAGCAGGTATAAGGAAAGCAGAGTGCCGATAACTAATCCGCCTAGATTTAAGCTGATTAGATTTTGGACGGTTCCAAGCAAAGTTGCCCAATAAAGCAGATACCAGGCTTGGCGGGTGCGTTTAAACAGCCCCGGAATTGCCAAAATATCGAGTGTTAAAACCCCAAGCGAAAAGAGCCAAGTAATGGTGAAACCTGCCCCGGCGCGCATCCCACCCACATAGCTAAACGGCAGCATAAAAGCTCCCAAACCAAGGATCGCCAAAATCGCCGGCAAAGCCAAAACTGCCATCACTAAAGTTAGCCAAGGGGCAATTTTCACAATTAATTCTTTCTATTCCTTGGGAATAGCGGGGGCTTTTTCTCCCAAATAAAGATCTAACTGAGATTCAAGCTGGGCCAACATCCCTTTCCAATCCGTTGAAGAGGCTGTTTTTGCACTCATATTTATAATAAATTAATAATAGTCTTCCAACTCACAGCATAACCTAAGGCTCTTGGCTTGTCAATTGTTTAAAGAGTTGCGACTGTTATAATTAGCCCATGCAAATTCGGAGACTAACTCGCAATAACCGCGCCTCAATAATTAAACTCGCCAGTAGGCTACTTGAGGGAAACGGGCTAGTAGTATTTCCCTCGGATACGGTTTATGGTTTGGCAGTAAATGCTAAATCAACAACCGCTGTGGCCAAGCTTTTTCAATTTAAAGAACGGCCGGTTAGTAAATCGGTTTCCATTGCCGTTAAAGACTTGTCGGACGCAAAGGAGTACGTTAAGATTACTGCCTCTCAGACCGCGCTTCTTGAAACATTACTCCCCGGCCCTTATACCATTGTTCTTCCCGGTAAAAAAGGAGGAGTTTCACAACTAATGGCTGAGGACAAAACTTTGGGAATTAGAATCCCGGACTTTTGGTTTACTAAAGAGCTAAGCGCCGCTCTCTCTTTTCCCTATACCGCTACCAGTGCTAACCTGCATAGCCGCAAACCACATCACTCGATTGAAGCGCTCTTAAACACCCTTTCCCCAAAAAAACAGGCCTTAATTGACTTAATAATTGATTACGGGACTCTGCCCTTAAACCTCCCCTCAACGGTGATTAATCTTGCTCAAGAAACACCAAAAACTCTCCGACAAGGAGAGGGACAATTTAAGCTTTTACACAAATATCACTCTAGTAGTGCAGAGGAAACCCGCATTCTCGCTCGCAAGCTAGCGAGTGATTATCGCAGTGCCCTTTGTTCGACCCCAATTGTTTTTTTACTCCAAGGAGAGATGGGTAGCGGCAAAACTGTTTTTAGCCAGGGAATAGGAAGCGCTTTTGGGATCGGAAAGATTGTCTCGCCAACTTTTGTGGTTTATTACGAATATCGCAATAAGGAAAACCCCGCTTTTAGATTGCACCACTTTGATCTTTATCGCTTGGAAAACGAGACCGACCTTGAAGTTTTCCAGATTCCCCAACTTCTTAAACCAAATAATCTTTTCGTGTTTGAGTGGGGAACCCGTTTGGGATCGTTTATACCATCACTGAAGCAAACTACCGCAAAAATAATTTTGCTGAAACTGAGCGACCTTGGTAATTTTAACCGTCAGCTTGAAGTTTACGAACTATGAACTATATCTTAAGTATTGATACTAGCTGTGATGAAACCAGCGTGGCAATTACCTCGGAGCAGAGAGTGCTTAGCAACGTGCTTTTTTCGCAAATTAAAATTCACGCTCCTTATGGTGGGGTTTATCCGCTCCTCGCCAAGCGTGAACACTTAAGCAAAATTAATCCGGCCATTTCCCTTGCCTTAAAACACGCCCATTTAGAAACCAAAGCGCTTGCGGCCATTGCTGTTACTTATGGGCCAGGGCTTGCTCCGGCACTCGAGGTAGGAATTAATCGGGCTAAGGAGCTCGCCAGTAGTCTGAAAGTACCCTTAATTCCGGTGGACCACATTGAAGGCCACATCTACTCCGCCTTTGCCCAAAACTCCCAGGGAAATCCCAAACGTCCAATTAACTTCCCCTTAATGGCCTTTGTAATTTCCGGAGGGCACACAGAGCTGGTTTTACTTAAAAAGCATCTTCATTATCAAATCCTGGGGGAAACTCTGGATGACGCTGCTGGGGAAGCTCTTGACAAAGCCGCGCGGATCTTGGGATTGGGCTATCCGGGTGGTCCAATAATTGAGCGTTTAGCCAAAAAAGGAGAGGCTACTCGATACGCTCTCCCTCTACCGATGCAACGCCAGTTGAACCTCGATTTTTCCTACTCCGGCCTTAAAACCGCCTTTAAAAGAGTGGTCGACTCGCTTAGCGAGAGCGAAAAAAATACCAACCTGAACCACCTGGCCGCGAGCTTTCAAGCGACCGTTGTTCGCTCATTAACCTATAAACTTGAACAAGCCCTGAAACTATATCAGCCAGAACTACTTTGTTTGGGTGGAGGAGTTGTTGCCAACAGCGCTCTTAAACAAGCAGTTCGCAATATAGCCTTGAGACAACAACTTCCGGTTTACCTTCCCCCAAAAAAAATTCTTGCAACCGATAACGCGGGAATGATTGGGGTTGTTGCCGGCTACAAACTTCAAGCCGGAATCGTTTTGCGAGATTTCTCTCAACTAGATCGTTGCCCACGGGCAAATTTGGATTCTTGGGTCCGGTAAGGTATACTAAAAATGATTTGCCGAGGTAGCTCAGGGGCAGAGCAATCGTTTCACCTGCCCGCCGTTGCCAACGTAGCTCAGGGGCAGAGCAATCGTTTCATAAGCGATGGGTCGGAGGTTCGATTCCTCCCGTTGGCACATGGAGTACCATAAACTAGTTCGAGACAAAATTGGGAAGAGCGGGGGAAATTTCTCGACCGAGTTATTTTAGACGAAGTTGAGAATTAATTTTCTGCTGAATCTTCTGCATCTCCTCGCTCGAGGGTGGCACTTTCATTCGTTTCACCAACAGCATCTCCAGATCATTTTCGAAACGGGGAATGAGCCAGATATGAGCATGGGGTACCTCTACCCCGCTGACTAGATAATTCACCCGTTGAGCTCCTAACCCTCTGATTAAGGCATTACTTAATCCTCTGGCCGCTTCCCAATACTTTGCATACTCGGGCACATCGTTTACCCAGCGGTAATGTTTCTTAGGAATAAGCTGACAGTGACCAACTCCAAGTGGATTAATATCCAGAAATCCTAAAAATAACTCGTCTTCGTAGACCCGATAGTAGGGTAGCTCTCCCTTAGCAATTTTACAGAAAACACAGTTTTCCATTTTTTTATTATAGCAGTATAATTTAACCCATGTTCCCAGCTAATGTGCTTGAAGTCACTGATTTGGTGAGGATATTTCCCGCCAAAGCGAAGCCATTTACGGCAGTCGATCATCTTTCCTTTGGCCTAAAACAGGGAGAGATTTTGGGCCTTCTTGGACCAAACGGCGCCGGAAAAACCACCACTATTCAAATGCTTCTAGGAATACTTACCCCAACTCAGGGAAAGGTAAGTTATTTTGGTGAGGATATTTATACCAATCCCGAACCCATATTGGAGCAAATTAATTTTTCTTCAACTTACACCAATTTACCTTGGCGACTTAAAGTAGGGGAAACGCTTAAATATACCTCTTATCTCTATGACATTAAGGACCGCACCGGTAGAATTGCTAGAATTGTTGATCTCTTTCGTCTGGCTCCACTAGTGAATAAGGAGATAGCCTCTTTATCGGCTGGCCAGTTAACCAGAGTAAACCTTGCCAAGGCTTTTCTGAACTATCCCCGAGTACTGTTATTGGACGAACCCACCGCCTCCCTTGATCCGGAAACGGCGAGCTATATCAGAAAATTTATTATGTTACAGCGTGATAAGTTTGAAGTTTCTATTTTATTTACCTCCCATAATATGCAAGAGGTAAGCGAAATATGTGACCGGGTAATTTTTATTAAGAACGGGAAAATTGTGGCCGAGGACAAGCCGGAAAATCTTCCGAAAATCATCAAGTTTTCTAAATTAGAACTAGTGATGGTCGACGGCCTGAAACGGACAGTTGAGCTAGCGGAAAAATTGCACCTTAAACACCAAATAAAAAAACGCGCCATTGAAATTGAGATTGAGGAAACGCAGATTGCCCATTTCCTTAACGAACTGGCGAAAAAGGGAATTGAATATGATCAGATCGCCATCAAAAAACCGGATTTGGAAGACTTCTTTTTAGAAATTGTTCGCCAAAAAAAATGAAATTACACCGCATTTATGCAATGGTTCTTCGATACTGGTACTATCTCAAACATAGTTGGGACCGCCTTTCAGATATGTTTTACTGGCCCACAGTTGACTTGTTGCTTTGGGGTTTGACCAGCCGGTTTGTTCAGGAAAACTCAGCAAACGTTCCGCAGATAATTCTAATGATCGTTTCGGGAATTCTATTCTGGATCATTGTTTGGCGAGGGCAGTACGAAATTACCGTCAATTTTTTAGAAGAGTTGTGGAATAAGAATCTTGTAAATATTTTTGTCTCTCCGCTTAAGTTGCGAGAGTGGATTGCCTCGGTCTTTATTGTTGGGATACTTAAGATGTCACTGAGTTTGGGATTTGCTTCTGTGATGGCTTTTTTTTTGTATAAAACCAACATTCTTAACTATGGATATTACCTCGTTCCTTTTGCCGCTTCCTTGATTTTGATGGGTTGGGCGGTAGGATTGTTTATTACCGGAATTATTGTTCGCCACGGTACCCGAGTGCAAACTCTTGCTTGGACCGCAGTAATGATGGTTGCCCCGTTTTCGGGAGTCTATTACCCGCTTTCGGTGCTTCCCAAATGGGCACAAACAATTGCCCATTTTGTACCGGCAAGCTATATCTTTGAAAACGGGCGCCGACTAATTACTCGGGGAAGCATAAACCAAAACGAAATTTGGCTTAGTTTTGGATTAAATATTTTCTATCTGATCTTGGCCCTTTTCTTTATTAAATCTTCCTTTGCCAAAGCCAGAGAAAAAGGCTTAATCTCTATTTATTAGTCCTCTCCACCCTCAATAAACAAACATTCCCGCTGCAAATTTTCAAAGTTCTCAGAATTTAAATCGAGCAGTTCCTTAACTTGAGAGGTTTTTAATAATTGAGTAATGGTCACAATTTGTTGCTCCAAAAGCCGAGATATTTGCCGCGCATTAATTGATTTTAAGACAGTTACTGGATAAAGATGGGTTTTTTCAATCATCATTTGCAAACTACTATTTTTTGGATAACCCCAGCCGGTTGAACGCAACCCTTTGCACTCGGCATAACGAACCGCATCGGCAGAAAATTTAGTATTCGTAAAGACCCAGGAGGCATACTTTGTTTCCGGGTGTTCATGCTTAAGCTTGGCCAATAAATCCTCCCCTCTGGCAACCACATAAAGAACCACTTTTAGATCGGAACGCAAACCTGGCTGATTATGATACTTGCACTCTCCAAAATATACTCGATCATCCTTTTGGGCTAAAACATCAACCTCATGAGTGACACAGCTTCCCGCTACTAACTGACTAACCAGGGTTTGATAACCATATTTTTTTAATAACTCGCCAATATAAACCTCAAAGGGGTATCCGGTTGGTCCCAGGGTCATTATTGCCTGCTTAAGTTGATAGCGAACTTGGCTCAGCAAAGAGGCGGCTTTCAAACCGGTTTCTACTAACTGATGGATTTGGGCAGTTGGGATATTCTCATATAACCTACTTTTCACTTGGTTAACAATCCGTTCGGCCTGGTCACTTTTAATTTCGGTATGCTTAAGCGATTCTAATAGTTTATTTTCAGAAAAGAGCTCTCTTTCGCCATTGGCTTTGGTGATGTAAAGATCTTTCATCCTAATAGTTTACTAATTAAGAATTAATTCCGTGGCAATTTTTTCGGCGGTAAACTGATGCCCGAGTGCCGACGGATGCAAATAATCACGAGTACTAATATATCTAATATCTCCGGATTTGTCTGCTGAGACAATCGAATCGTGATAAACATCAATTACTTTTACTCCTAGTTTTGTGGCCACTCGAAGAGCATTCTCTAAAAGGGCAATAACATTGGTTGACTGTGCATAGCGCCAGGAAGCGTCCCAATTCAATCCCTCTGTACCGCTACCAAAAAGATTTTTTTCAGGAGCGATTTCGGCCAACAGGTAGACGGCACTTCCAGTTTGCTTAAATCTCTGTAAAACTCGAGTGAGATACTCTGTATGCTTAGCAACGGAGTGCGGAACAAAGGGATTGTAGGCAAATGAGCCAACAATCACAATATCTGCCAAAACATCGCTCCCGCTCTCTTTTTCTAAACGCGAGTAGGCCTGTTCCACATTTTGCGCACCCAGGGAGTTGTTCTCGACGACAAAGGTTGTTTGGGGAAACCGCTGTTTTAGGGCGGAAACTAACACCTGGGCTGAGGATCCCATAGTTTCTTCCATGGAATCGCCAAAAAGGAGAATTTGATAACTGCTTTTTGCCGGAGAAAGAGTTGGCTGAGAAGTAGGTAAAAAAATTGTTGGAGTTGGCATAAGACTGGGAACCTTGGTAATTTCAGTTCCCAAGATCTTTGTTTCTGGATAAGCAACAGGAACAATAGCATTCTCTTGGGAATAAGTCCGTAGCAAGAACGGTTTTTGGGACAGGTCTTTTTTAAAGACAATAATTCCAAGCAAGGCAACCAGAAAAATTTCAAAGAATAATAGCGAAAAATAACGCCCCATATTCAAGTCAGAGCGGCTTATCGGTAAGGTTAGTGGTTTTTTGCTGCGCGCGCTTAACAAGTACTAACCCAGCAATAATCACCAAGCTTATAAATCCAAAAAACAGCCACAACGAATTACTTGTGGAGGCTGCAGCTTCTTCTGGAGCTGTTTGCATAGTAGTTGGTTTTGACTCTCCCCCCTTTAAACCCAAACTCCCAAAGGAAGAGGTGGCGGTAACTTGGAGGGGAACCTCCCGATTCTCTTTGGAAACTAAATTCAAACTTTTTTGGGTTAGGTACTGTTTATTTTCAACGACAAAATCGAAGGTTGATTGCTTAAGCGAAGAACCCGAATCGGGATCGGTGAAAATTAAATCGTAAGGGAAACTCGGTAAATACTGGGTGCCAACTTTGAAAAACCCCTTTTCGTCCGCGGTAGTTAGATAGCTGACAACATCGCTATTTTTTTGCTTCACTCCAACCCTGGCTTTGGGCATTATCTTCCCCTGATCGTTATAGCAATAGCCCTCTAGATAACGCAACAGCGGATCAAATAGTGCCCCATTACTACTTTTAAACTGGGTTTCCCCGGTAAGATCTTTTTTGGTATAGCGAACTCTCACTTGCTCAGGCAAACCCGCCTCGTCAAGCGGATAGTTGGCTAAGGCAAGGCTCACCGACCAAAAACCAAGCTTATCTGCCTCCACCTCGGTAATTACTTTGCCGGTGGTATTTCCTAAGAGTTCCACTTTGGAAAAGGGATGGGACTGCTTACCGGAGTAATATAGGGTGTTATCGCTACTTGAACGCGTTAATCCGTAAGTAAGCGCCTTTACCTCACTGCGGAAAGGAGAATTTGTTCCCGGATCCAACGGAACATCGCAGTGCACAAGCTTGTTGTACTCAATAATTGAGAACTGCTGATAGTAGAGCGGAACGGTTTGACTGGTAGTTTCGTCCTTAACCTCCGGATCGCAGTAATAAGCCAAATTATAGTTTGGATGAATTTGGGCCATCTCCACCGGCCAACTGTGAGTTAAGGGAAGTTTGGCAAAATTTAGATAGTAAATACCGTTGGGGACCCAGAAATTGAACTCGCCATTAGGAAGAACCGTTAGCGGATTAATGAAATCAGCCTCGCTGTAAAGCCGTTTGAAGTTATCTAAGAGACTGACCTCAATCCCGGTGACAGGCTCTAAACTCTTGGCATCGAAGAGGCGCCCTTTAGGATCGTTTTTTACTTGACGTTGCTTAATTGACCTGGTCCTTGGTAAAGCCGCCGGCGTGGGAGAGGCAACGCTAAAATCTTGTAGGTGCAAAGCCTCCTCTGGGGTTATTGAGATACTCTTTCCAATCATTTGCGTACTAACATCTTGAAGATAGTAGGCGTTAAAAAAATGACCAACTGTTTCTGGGGTATAACTTCGGGCAATAACACTAACTAGCCCATTAGCGTCGCTTTTTACCGGATTTTGGGCTGCTTTAAACTGGTGGGTGGCACTGGCCCCCAAACTATCACCTCCAGCTATGCCATTGAGCCTATTGTCGAGAGAGCTCTCCCCGGTTGTACATTGGGAACCGTTTAAAGTATCGACACAGCCAACGATATAAACATCGGTATTGGCGGGAAACCCATCGGCTGACAAACCAATTTCGTGATCTGCGGCATTGGCAACCGGATGCACTCCTCCTTCGGGAAAAGGAACACAGAGCTCACTGGCTGGATCTTCACAAGGGACATAGAGTGCGTCAATATTCAGCTCGGTAGCCTCACTTTTAACTTGAGTTAAAGTATTCCCTTGGGCAAAAAGCGGCCGAGCAACTAAAGCGGCCGAGACTAGTACAACCAAAAAAAGAACTACGCACGATAATTTATTCATACTATCTTAGTTCTACTCGTAAACAGTTTTTTTTGCAAGTTTAATTGTGTTGTTTAACCTGAGAGACAACCTCTTCCCAAAACCGTGCTACTCCTTGAGGATTGACTTCGTTTTGGTACTCTTGGCTATAGGAAACTTTGCGAATATGGCGAATCATCACTCTGAAGAGACCCACATGTCGACACCAAGAAATAAAACGGGCCGACTTTAGAGCATGGTGTGGTAAAACTAAACCCCGCCAATTTTTCGCCTTCTGAAGAATCTCCTCTTTTTCCAGTTTGGCTCCTTTCTCGGAAAGTGCCCAGAGATACTTTTGTTCCGTTAGATTGGGAATTAGCTGGTGTTTAACTAAAAAATTAAGATTGTCGATCTCCTGCCGCCCAACCGGTTCGGCAAACAACAGTAAACTTCCTCCCACTTTATTGACATTAATTAGGGCTTTAAAGGCCTGTTCGCTTGGTTTGGTAATCTCAAGCCCAAAGTTATACTCCCGATAAACTGCCTCATATAAGGTAACCACATCCCGATCACTGGCCGCTAAATGAATTTTTACGTAAGGCCGGCTCATCAAATCGTGCAAGTAAGGCAAAGTGTACAGAGAGGTTTTGGCAATGATATGAAAAACCACTCTTGGACAACTCTCATAGAGGGAGTCGATTAGTTTTACAAAAAAAACCATCCCAATAGCGGCTCCGGAAACTGGAAGGGCCAAGTAAAAGGCTGTTTTTGCCTCTTCATTAAACTGCTCCAAGCGTTCCTCCCATTTATGGGCGGTTAGATCGCGCGAGAGGGTTGGACTCACCGGATAAGGATTAACTACAAAACGCACCGCCCCAAGCTTTGGCCTTCCATAACGCTCAAGTTTATTTTTGGTGTACTGACTGGGAACAAAAATAGTATCCGCTCCCGGAACATACCAAATAAACTGCGGACTGTCATCGGTAACCACAACCGTTAAGTAGAGACGCACTTTCTGCTCCTTCATGAACCGCTCCTTAATGGCCGCTACCTGGTGCGCTAAACCAAAGTGAGTGGCAACAATGACCAGAGTTTTTGGCCGCTCTAGGCGCTGCTCAAGTAAAGTTACTAACTGCCGGTAAAGCAATTTTGTTCCCCAACGTAAACCGGAACGGTAAAAATAAGTGAAAAACCGCTCCTGTAAACCCGGACTTTGACCCCATTCAAAGAGCGAACGAATTAGGGGATGTAAACTAACCAAACGGTGAATAAGGGTGATACTTTTGTCCTGAGAGCCCAACAAAACCGGAGTGAGCCCTGAAGGCAAACCTTCGTATAGCGCGTCGGTAACCCGCAAATGCCCTAATCCGGCGGGAGAATAGGCAAAAATCACCATTACCCGGGTATCTTTCAGGGAAACACTGTTTAATTCCATTTCCTTCTCAGTTTAGTAAAAAAGCGGAAATGATACAATGGACCCTTATGCAAAAAAAGGCACTTTGGACAATTTTTTTAATTGTTTTTATTGATCTTCTGGGCTTTTCGTTAATTCTCCCCTTATTGCCTTTTGTCGCCGAAAAATATCATGCAAATGAGTTTCAAATTGGATTATTAACAGCGGTTTACTCCTTTTTTCAGTTTATTGGGGCGCCACTTCTTGGACAACTCTCAGATAAATATGGCCGTAAAAAGCTATTGGTGCTCTCGCAAATTGGCACCTTGATTGGATTTATAATTTTGGGATTTGCCAACTCTCTACCGCTTCTTTTTTTATCCCGAGTTATTGACGGCATTACTGGTGGAAATATCTCCATTGCGCAAGCTTACATTGCCGATATTACCGATCAGAAGAACCGCGCCCGCGGAATGGGAGTGCTTGGAGCGGCTTTTGGTTTGGGATTTATTATTGGCCCAGTTATTGGCGGATTGCTTTCGGAATATGGTTTTGCGGTTCCCGCTTTTTTTGCCGCCTTCATCTCTCTAGTTAGTATTTTGGCAACGACTTTTTTGCTTAAAGAGCAATTTAACCCAAAAAAGTTCCTTGCGCAAAAGACCGCTCAAATCAAAAACGGTTTCTTTCAGTTTATGTTTCACTCCCGAAAAACCGCCATCTTCCCAATCATTATTATTTTTTTAGTGCTTAACCTCGCCTTTGCCGCAATTCAGGGAAACCTCTCTCTTTGGACAATTAGAAACCTCAACTATGGACCCCGAGAGAACAGCTATATCTTCGCTTATATTGGCATTCTTACTGTACTAACCCAATTGAAGATTTTGCCCTTTTTGCTGAAGCGCTATAGCGAAAAACGCTTGTTTACCCTTGGGCTTTTTATCCTCGCCATAGGAATGCTTTTGGTTCCTGTGTCGAGCCATCTGGTAATTTTACTGACCGCCTTAGCAAGTATCGCCCTTGGAAACGGACTGATTAACCCTACGCTTCAGGCGATTGCCTCAGAAAATGTGCCTCCGGACCAGTACGGACGCTCTCTGGGTTTTCTGCAATCGGGGGGAAGCATTGGGAGAATTTTGGGACCACTAATTGGCGGGGAACTTTTTTATCTTTTTGGTTCGGGAACACCGTTTGTTTTTTCTGGGTTTTTAGTACTTGGGGTACTTCTTTATCAGAGAAATTCGGGTAAGAAATAATCGGGCAATTTTAGCACCTGAAATTTTAATCTAATTGCCTCCTCACTTAACCCTTCCTGACGAAATTTCGCCAGTAAAATCTCGGTAGTTTCCCTAATCTCATAGGGAAAAATCACCCAGCGATCGGTATTGCGAACGTAATAATCGGGCAGATAGTTAGTTTTGGGTTTGATGAGTAAGGAAGCCGTCAGAATCTCTTTGGCTCCCAATTCTTTTAAATAGGCTATTCCTCGGACAAAGGTTTTGCCGGTATCGGAGATGTCGTCGACCAAAAGAATTTTTTTATCGTGCAATTTGTTGCCAATTTTAAAGGTAATCTCGGGATTTTTTTGTTGTTGCAGATCCCTATAGCTTGAAACAGTAAAGGAAGTGATTGGTAAAGCCAAAAAATCGGTTAGCAACTGAGCAATGGTTAGCCCTCCACGCGCTACCGCGACAATTAAATCCACCGAATTTCCTCCGGCCTTAATTTTCTTCGAGAGCGCCAAGGTATCTTTTTCCAAATCCTGCCAAGTGAGGCTTAAAAATTCCATGTTAGTCGGGGTGGCCGGACTTGAACCGGCGACCTTACGCACCCCATGCGTACGTTCTGGCCATCTGAACTACACCCCGAATTCCCACTATTCTATCAAAAAGACACTTTCCAAATTAGCATATAATGCTTTTATGCTGGAAGCGCTTAAATTTACTTATCAAATCTGCAAACAATCATCTCGTAAACTGTTATTTGTTACGCTCTCTCTTGAAACCATTCAGGCACTTTTTTTAGCCTTAGATACTTTTCTTCTGAAAATAATTGTTGATTCCATAGACCATAAGTCGATCTTTGGTTTAACACTAGTTGGCATCATTACCTTTCGTCTCGTTTTTCAAGTTTTGAAGATCATAATTGAACGTTATACTAACATCACTTGGGCAATTTTTAAAAAGGCGCAGACTCTCCATCTTAACCGTTCTTTTGTTGATAAAATCGCCTCACTAGACCTTTCTCAATTTGAAAACCCAGTCACTATCGGGTTAATTAATCGAGTTCTCCCACGAATTCAGTGGCAGTTTAGTAATTTTTTAGGCTTGGTTTATAATGCGCTTTATGGTTTGGTAGGAATGATTATTCCTTTAATCGTTTTTCTTACTGTTTCTCCTCTGGCAACTTTCTTTCTTGTCGTTAGCAATCTCATCGTGTTGTTTGTTAACACCTCTCAGAATCGGGCTTATTTCAACATCTTTAAATCAACCGATGTTGAGCGCCGGCAGTTTGGTTATATAATGGATCTCTTGACACGGCGTGAAAATTTGCCCGAAATTAAACTGTTTCAGGCATTTGATTATGTTAAGGGAAAATTATTGAAAACCTATAAAAAATATATCAATAAAGAAATTAATTTAGACCGCCACTATCAGCGATTAATGATTGGCGCCGAAATTCTTCCCGCTCTTTCCGCTTTCGGTTTTTTAATTGTTGCCTCAAAACAACTTCAAGCTAGTGAGATAAGCACCGGAACTTTCGTATTTATTTTTACCAATATGCTTGTTTTTGCAAGTTCACTTAATACTTTTCGCCGCCATCTTTCGGTAATGAACGGCGACTCTCGTTTCATTCAGGAGATTAAAGAATTTTTTGCACTGAAATCTGGCATTTCGTTTATTCAACTTAAAAATCGCGACCAAAATTTGAAAATTGAACTCGCCCAAAGGCTGAAGAAACCAAAGATTTGTATTGAAAACCTGTGTTTTAGTTATCCAAGCTCCATGAACCAAGTTTTGAATAAAATTAACCTTACAATTTCTTATGGCGAAAACCTCGCTATCGTCGGAGAAAATGGCGCCGGTAAGACAACTCTTATCAAATTACTTCTGCGAATATATGAACCAACTGAGGGCAAAATAAGTATTAATGGAATCAATCTAAACTTGATTCCTGAAACAATGCTTTATCAGTTATATTCAACCCTTTTCCAGGATTTTGGCAAGTTTTACCTTACTTATAAGGAGAATCTTGAGCTTGCTTCTAAACGCTCATTAGGACAGCCGGAAATGGAAAAATATGCCAAACTCAGCAATGCTTGGGAGTTTATTAAAGACAATAAGCGAGGCTTTGATCAACAACTCGGTGTGGAATATTCAAATGGAATCGATCTTTCGGGCGGACAGTGGCAAAGATTAGGAATTTCTAGAGCTCTTGCTAAAGAAGCGCCAATTCTAATTTTAGACGAACCAACAGCGGCAATAGATGCAAAAGCCGAGGCCGAGATTTTTGATCGACTAATAAAACATGCTTCACAAAAAACTATGCTTTTTATTTCCCATCGATTTTCAACTATTAAAGATGCCGAAAGGATTGCGGTTATGCAAAAAGGACAGATCGTTGAAATAGGAACTCATACCCAACTAATAAACCAAAATGCCTACTATGCCAAACTTTATAATTTACAGGCCTCACGTTATCAACGAACATGAGACTTTCTCCAACTAACGAAAAGGAAGCCCCAGTAGAGGTTAGAGCGGTTTACCAGGAACTTAAAACAGTGCTCAAACTCAGTAAAGTGCCACTTTTTTTCCAATTTTTAGGAAGCTTTCCCGATTATTTAGTTTTTTTATCCGAGCCGGTTCTTGGTAATTTAAAAAGCGAAAAATACAACGAAATAGTTCTCAAAAACAGTCAGTTTGTTAAACAGGTATTTTCCGATTCTTTTCCCAAAAATATCTTGCTTCAAGACTTCCTTAAAAAATATCAAAACACCCCCGAACTCTATAATCTTAAACAAGAACTTGGGCAGATCTTTGAAACTAACGCAAAGCTTGCCTTTATTTTTTTGGCTCTTCGGGAAGCCGTTAAAGGCTGGGCGGTTGCCGCCCGGAAACTTGATTCTCATTTCGAAACAACCTCTACAAGCAATCCTCCCACTAATATTGAAAAAAGTCTTGAAGACCAGTTTATTTTTAACACTGATCTTCTAAATACTGATACTGCTTTTAAAATTGACTCCCAATCTCAAGCCTTGGTATCGAGTTCCGGAAGCTTAAGTCAGGCACTCTTACCCAAATATTTAAGCCAATGCGAACTAGAATTTAAAGAGCTCCAGAAAACCGAAGCGTTACTTTATTTTCGGGTAGAACTGGAAAAAATAGTTTTGCGAAATCTCGATCTTCTACCGTTTCCCGTTTTCTCTCCGATAAATATTGTTCTGGAAATTGCAAAAAAGTATCCAAATTTCCCAGATCTCTTATACCTACTTTCGGAACATTTTCCAACCTATGCGGTTGGCAGATATTTATTTAGTGCCTACATGCTCTATTAACAGCAGCACTGGTTTTTTAATTTTTATTTGTTATACTCCCCTCATGCCAAAAAAAATAAAGAAAGTTTCAACCCGGCCCGCCGTTAGTAAAAAAGTTGTTGCTTCTAAAACCAAAGCAACTACTCAAAAAGCCGCCCCAAGAGCGGTGGAGCGCCCTCTTTCCATTGCCAACCTTTTGCAGGTTAAGGGGTTGCCTCAAAAACTGCAAAAGCTCAATCTTGTTCCGGTTGCGGTTTTTCTCGTTGCCGCTTTCATCCTCGTGGGTGGATTTTTATTTTTACGCAAGAATTTAATTATTGCTTCGATTAATGGCCAACCGCTCACTCGCTTCGAGGTAATCAAATTACTCGAAAAACAAAGCGGTAAGCAAACCGTGGACTCGCTTGTTTCCAAAATTTTAGTACAACAGGAGGCACGTAAACAAAAAATTGCCGTTTCCCCAGCTGATATTGCTGCCGAGATTGCCAAAATTGAAAAACAACTTAAGGGACAAGGCAGCGATCTTGAGAGCGTGCTTTCGATGCAGGGAATGACCCGAAAAGACCTGGAAGAGCAAATTAGTTTGCGCCTGGCTCTGGAAAAGCTACTTGGCGACAAAACAAAGGTTACGGAAAAAGAGGTTGCGGACTATATTAAGGCAAATGAAGCTAACTTCCCAGAGACCTTAAAAGGAGCCGAACTTCAGAAAACCGTTCGTGAACAGTTGGCCGGACAAAAGTTAAGCACTGAAGCGCAAAAGTTGCTCGAGAGTTTGAAAGCGGGCGCGAAAATCAACTACTACCTAACCTATTAAAACGGATTAGGGAGTGTTGCGGAGCCGGGAGTCGAACCCGGCCTAAAAGGTTATGAGCCTTTTGTGCGCCGTACACTACTCCGCACTTAAGCCTCAAGTATAACCGATTGCTCCGTTATTTACAAATCCGTATAATAGCCTTATGAAGGGGTTTTTGGTTTCCATAATCATTCCGGTACACAATGAGGAGAAAAATATTGCACCGCTCTTGGCGCGCTTGGAGCCGGTCATTAAAAACTTTCACTACGAACTCATTTTTGTTGATGACGGCTCAACCGACCAAACCCTAAATAAGCTTAAAGCTTTTGCCCAAAAAAATCGTTCCCTACGCCTACTTGCTTTTAATCGTAACTTTGGGCACCAGGTTGCTCTTTCCTGTGGTTATAAATTTGCGCAGGGAGATTGTATTATTACCCTCGATGCCGACCTTCAGGACCCTCCAGAGATCATTGAAAAAATGCTTGCCGAGTGGCAAAAGGGAGCGGAAATTGTTTATGCTCGGCGGGCCAAACGCAAAGATACTTGGTTCAAAGAACGCAGTGCCTACTATTTTTACCGCTTCCTTAACCTGCTTTCGGACACTCCAATTCCCAGTGACGTGGGGGACTTTCGTTTACAGTCAAAACGCGTAAACGAATATCTCAAAAAGCTCCCGGAACACAATCAGTTTTTGCGCGGCCTGGTAGCCTGGGGCGGGTTTAAAGAGAGTTATATTGATTTTGATCGTGAAAATCGGTTTCAAGGAAAAACGCATTATACCCTTTCGAAAATGATTAACTTTGCCCTCGACGGAATAATCTCTTTTTCTATTAAACCACTGCGCCTGGCAATTTATATGGGGTTTTTGGTCTCTTTAATTGGTACTTTGGGAATTATTTATGCTCTATATCGTCGCTTTTTCCTTCCACACGAATACTGGATTACCGGTTGGACAGCACTTTTTGTTTCGGTACTCTTTTTGGGAGGAACTCAACTGATAACTATCGGTATTATTGGTGAATATATTGGCCGAATTTATCGAGAAACTCAGAACCGGCCTCCCTACTTAATTCGTGAGAAAGTTAACTTTGATGAACAAGCGTAACAAAGTTCTTGTGGGTGGCTGCTTCGATCTTTTTCATTACGGACATCTCTTGTTTCTAAAAAAAGCCCGAGCACTAGGAGAGTATTTGGTAGTGGCGCTTGAGGCAGATGAGTTTATAAGAAAACATAAACAACGTGAGCCAATCCATACTCAAGCAGAACGGGCAGCGATTCTACGCTCCTTGAGAGTGGTGGACGAAGTGCTTGAGCTACCCTCCTCTCAAACCGCCATCGACTACCTTAAAATCGTTAAAGAAATTCAACCAACAGTGATTGCTGTTACTTTGGGCGACCCTCAGTTTGCAAACAAGCAACAACAGGCTGCGGCAGTTGGAGCAAAAATCGTTACCGTAACCCCATTGATTGCAAATTTCTCGACCAGCTCAATTATTGCCAGGCTAAGCGAATAACTGTTGCAGACGACGCCAATTTCTGTCACAATAGTCTCAATGAATATTGTTAGTCTGCTCTTCAATAGAATTCAGATCCTCCACTATAAGTCTGCGCTCTTAGGGAAAAAGCAGCTTGCAACTGCAAGCATTACTCTCTCCGGGCAGACGGAGCAGTTCGACTTGGATTACTACGCCCTAGAGCTCAAAAAGGCAATTGATTCATTACCGGAAAAACTGGATTCTAAAAAAATCAAACTGATTTTGGGACAGCAATACTTCCGTTATCTCAAAATTGAGCTACCTCCAGACCTTGCCGACAGTGCCCAATTGAGTTTTATTCGGGAGCAATTGGAAACGAAGATTGGCCCAGAAACGAAAGAGGGGGAAATAAAATACTTAATTAATGACTTTAAAGGCAAACAGTTTGCTTGTGTTTATTTTCTCAGCAGTAAAACTTATACCTCTTTAGTTACCTTATTTTCTTTTTACGATCTAAAGATTGAGGAGATTTATCCGGAAGCACTTTTGATTTTTACGCTCTTTAAGCAAACCCTCAACAAACAAAAAGAAGAGGCAGCGTTATTTTTGGAGTACGAGCCACTCTTAAGTACCGGAATGCTTTTTGACAGCGTGGGACTGGTTAGTGAAAAAGTAATTACAATTAACAGCGAAGCAATTACCCAAAACCTAAAAGCCTTTAAAAAGGAACAACCGCTTACCGTTGCCCGGCTGATTTTGGGTGGAAGTTTGGCCGGCTCAATTCGACAGGATACCTTTACCAAAGAATCGGGAATTTGGACTAACCCCCTGGAAAAGGTACTTGCCAACTCCTCGCTTAAACAAGCGGCGGAGTGGCTGGGAATGCAAAAGGAACTTCTCACTTATAACCGTGAGATTACCCTTCTCAATTTGGTTCTTAATAAAGATCAGGCCGATTACTCGCTTTCGGCAACCTCCCAAAAACAAAAGGCCGTTCTTAACGTAAATCTTAAACGCCAACGACACTTCGCTTTGAAACCTTTTTTGAAGCCACTGTTATTAGTGATCGTTACTTCACTACTAACTTTTACAGTAATAAAATTTGGCGGACCAGGAATTGTGCTCTTAAGTAAAACTGAACTCTTTCCCAAAAAAACGCTTACTCCAACCCAGCAACCGACTCCACCTAAACCTAAAAATACTCCTACCCCCGTGATAAAGACACAACCTTCGGAAATTTCAATAGAGATTCTTAATGGTTCCGGAGTGGCCGGCCTCGCCTCCAAACTTGAGAACGAACTAACCGACTTAGATTACCAAGTGCTTAGTTTGGGAAATGCCGATAACTTTGATTACCTCACAACGGTGATTATTGCTCCAAACAGAGCAATTTATAACCGCCTAGCAACCGACCTTAAGCCGTTTGGTGTAAAAAAAGCCGAGTTTGAACAAACCAACGAAGAGGTGGTGACGATCATTTTTGGAGCTGATCTAACACTATCTAATCTACCCTAAACTAATGGAAAGATCCAATGAAGAGATTCGCGGCAAGTATTTGGAACTTAAATCGAAGTTCTCCCTAGAGGACAAGGCCGCCCGAGTTAAAGAGCTCGAGCTTAAAACTACTGACCCAAATATTTGGCAAGACCCAAACCTCGCCAAAGAGATTTTTCGAGAACTTTCGCAGTTAAAGAAAAAGGTGGATGACTTTGAATTAATGGAGCTTTTTTTGGCGGACGAAGACTACTCTTCGCTTGCTAAACTCCTCGACGAGTATGAGGAGTTAATGCTCTTTTCTGGTCCTTATGATTCACATAATGTAATTTTCTCTATTCATGCCGGCCAGGGAGGAACGGAGGCAATGGATTGGGCTTCAATGCTTTTGCGAATGTATACCCGCTTTGTGGAGCGACAAAACTGGAAACTGGAGATGATCGACGAGGTGCTTGGAGAGGAGGCCGGAATCAAAAGTGTAATATTTAATATTTATGGCGAAAATGTTTTTGGCATTCTAAAATCCGAGGCGGGAACTCACCGCCTGGTACGACAATCCCCCTTTAATGCCAACGCTCTGCGGCAAACCTCTTTCGCTTTGGTTGAGGTGATGCCACTCTTGGAGGAAAAAGAGATTGAAATCAATGAAAATGACCTAGAATGGCAATTCTACCGCGCCGGGGGACACGGAGGACAAAACGTGAACAAAGTGAGTACAGCCGTGCGCCTCACTCACAAACCAAGCGGAATTATTATTACCTCGCAGGAAGAACGGTACCAGCAAAAAAATCGCGCTTTGGCGCTTCAGATTCTGCGCGGTAAATTATGGCAGATTGAAGAAAAGAAGCGTTTGGAAAACGAATCGCAGTTCAAAAAAAACAAGATGGCCTCCTGGGGTTCACAAATTCGTTCCTATGTTCTGCACCCTTATAAACTAGTTAAAGATCTGCGCACCGATTACGAAAGTAATAACCCCGAACGCGTGCTCGATGGAGAGCTTTCGGAATTTACCAAAGCCTACTTGTTAAAATTCGCATAACTCTCTAAAATAAGGGGAGAGGTTTATTAGTTAATAATATTTATGGCAAACGAAACTCTGCACCAACTTGATTCTCAGCCAGTTAAAACCAGTGGTAATCCCACGGCGAAGTTTAAGCCTGCTCCCTACTTAATTGCTATTTTAGTTGTTGGGGCAGCGGTTTTTTTGGGACAGTTCGCCGCAAAACTGTCCGCAAAAACCGACACCGGCTTACCTCAGGTTTCCTACACCCAAACTGGCTCGCTCACCGATAATAAGTTTGGCGAAAAGAACGAGAAGCTTTGCCCGGATAACGCCGAAGGGAAAATGGTGAAGGGAGGAATTGAAGGGGAAGGAACACATCATCTTGAACGTAAGGGAGGGAAAAGTCAGTATGTTTACCTAACTTCCTCAACCATTGATCTCTCAGCCGTAGTTAATAAAAAGGTGCGCGTTTGGGGCAAAACTTATGCTGCCCAAACCGCCGGCTGGCTAATGGACGTTTGCTACTTGGAAGTAGATTAATATGATTAAATTTGAACACCTTTCGCTTTCTTTTTCGGCCGGGAACTTTCAACTGCAAGAAATCAATTTTGAAGTTGAAAAGGGAGAATTTGTTTTTCTGATTGGTCCCTCAGGCGCCGGGAAAACTTCAATTTTGAAGCTAATTCTGCGCGAACTGCTGCCCACTTCGGGAAAGGTGTTTGTAGATAACCTTGAGGTCTCTTCACGTCGGTTTAAAGAGATTGAAAAACTGCGCCAAAAAATTGGCACGATCTTTCAGGATTTTAAGATTATTCAAGACAAAAGCGTGATTGAGAATTTGATTCTCTCACTGCAAATTCTTAACCGCCCCAACCCAAAAGATGAGGCTTTGCGCCAACTTAATAAAGTGGGGTTAGAAAACAAAGCGAACTTTTTCCCAATTCAACTTTCTGCCGGAGAAACGCAGCGCCTAGCCATTGCCCGGGCAATGGCGGGTGGACGAGAGATAATTCTGGCCGACGAGCCAACCGGAAACCTTGATCCGGTAACTAGCTGGGAGATTGTGCGCCTCTTTAGAGAGATACACGACAAAAAAACAACGATTATTTTTGCCACACACAACGCCGATATTGTTAACACCCTCAGAAAAAGAGTGTTGGTGGTGAAAAAAGGAAAGATTATTAAAGACAGTCGCGAGGGTCATTACAAACTTGATCAGGCAAAATGAATAACACCCTTAGTGCTTTAAGACGAACCCCTTACCAAACCGTGGGTGTGATTTTTGCAATGTTCTTCAGTTTTTTAATTCTTTTACTTTTTTCGTTTTCGATTTTGCTTTTAACCAAAATGGTGAGTTATATTGAAACCCAGCCTCAGGTAACGGTTTATTTTCTTAAAACAACCGCTAAGTCGGACATTTTTAAACTGCGAGAGGACCTTTTAAACACTGGCCTGGTTAAAGAAGCGAAGTATGTTTCCCAGGAAGAGGCACTGAAAATTTATAAAGAATTAAACAAGAATGAACCCCTACTACTGGAGATGGTAAGTAAAGATGCCCTCCCCTCCTCACTAGAAGTTTTTACCACCAAACCGGAGTATTTGAAGGATATCGCCAAAGAGGCAAGAACTAATCCCGGAGTGGAGGAGGTTGCCTACCAACAAGACATAATCGACAGCCTAATCACAATTACGAACTCTATTAAGCGAATTGCGCTCATTTTCTTGATCGCCCAATTTATGATTGTTTTCTTTGTGGTGTTTACCACCATCACCTTTAAAATTATTGCGAAAAAGGAGGAGATTGAAATTATGCGACTTTTGGGAGCGACTCGTTTCTTCATTATTAAACCGCTACTCAAACAAAACTTGGCTCTTAATTTTATCGCCGCCCTGCTGAGCGCTTTGGTTTTTGTGGGACTATACCTTTACTCCTTTGGTTATCTCAACTCTTTCCTCACCGGAATTCCCACTTTGGCAATTTTAGTTACACCCTGGTTTAATTTAAATATTTGGCCTCTAAACTTCTATATGTTTGCCAGCCTTACCGGGTTAACGGTAATTGTTGGCTATACTCTAATTTGGTTAACCACGCTTCTTGCCGCCGGAAAGTATATTAAGTAACAAAGAATTTTGTAGAATGAACCTATGCGCAAACTGCTAGTGGTTTTTGTGCTTACATTGATTTTTTTTACCCGGGCGCTCTCGGCTAGGGGGGTTGAATGTGAATCGGTAAGCGGCAAAGATTCCGGAACAATCCAGGAGATAATTAATGCCTGTAACTCTAAACTCACCCAGTTGGGAAATCAACGCAGTACCTTGGCCTCAGAGATCAGCTATATGAATACGCAGATCTCAATAACTGAACTGGAGATCAATAAAAACGAACAGGAGGTTGAGGTTCTCAAAAAAGAGGTTAAGAGCTTAGGATCGCGCATTACCGAACTTAACAGTACGACCGATAAGATTGCCGAAACCGTCAAACTAAAGATAGAGCGGATGTATAAACGGCAGCAAACCAACTTTGTTTATACTTTTATGAACGCTCATAATCTCTCTGCGTTCCTGCGCTCAATTCAATACCTAAGACGATCGCAAATTTCCGACCGAGAGTTATTACTCAAGCTCCAAAACACCAAGGTCACCTTTGAAGAACAACGCTCACTGCGCGAACAAAAAGAGGCAGAGCTACTCCAACTTTCTGAGCAGCTTGAGGCCTATCAAGTTAACTTAGCCTCCCAGAAAATTGAGAAAAAAATTCTTTTGGAAACAACCAAAAATGACGAAAACAGATATCAACAACTACTGTCGCAGGCACAAAACGAACTCTCACAGATCCAACAAGCAGCTGCCTTTCTTATTGAGTCGGGAGAGGCGGTTGATCTAAAACGAGGGCAGGTTATTGGTACTCAGGGAAATACCGGTTATTCTTTTGGCGATCATTTGCACTTTGGGGTATATCGTTACACAGCAATCGATCAGTTAACCGGTAATTGGTATCATAATAATTGGGTTGATCCGAGCGAAGTTCTAACTTCTAAAGGAGTGTTGTGGGATACGGGTTGCGAGGGCCGTGAAAACCGCACCGTTGGTTCGGGAAGTTTTGACTGGCCAATGAATTTAAGCGCAATCTCGCAAGGTTCAGGCTATACCTGCTATTCAAGCTTGTACTATAAAGGTAACCCTCATCCTGCTTGGGATATGTGGGGACCGACCGGAAGCACGATCTATGCAGTTGAAGATGGAAAGGGATATGTTTGTCGCAACTGCTTAGGCGACGGCGGCAACGGAGTATTTATTTTCCATAATAACGGGTATATGACTCTATATTGGCATCTACGATAAATCTTTTTTGTGTTCTAGAAACGCTAGTCTTTATTTAAAGAATTCTCTAAATTTGAGTTGTGGGCAGATTTTTTGTGGGAATAGTTGGCTTGGTAATTAGCTTGGTTTTGGTAAATTCCGCCTTTGGACAGATTGTGATTAATGAGTTCCAGATTGAGCCGGAACAAAGTATTGAGCTTTATAACCCCTCAACAGAAACGATTGACTTGGGAAGCTGGGTGCTTGACGACTCTGGGGGAACTACTTTCTATACTCTTCCTGTTAACTCGCTAATTTCTCCGCTCTCCTGTTTGGTTTTTACAGCAAACTTTAATCTCAACCGCACTAGCTCGGACTTGGTGCGCCTATTTAACCCCCAACAAGTACTTGTTGACAGCCATGCTTATGACCAGTCTCCAGGACTGGGGCATTCCTGGCAACGGATTCCTCAAGGAGAAGATAGTTGGCAAAGCGGGGAAAGTACGCTCGCCAAAAACAATACCACGGGAGAAAGTTGTTTGGCTCTTTCTGAGACCTCCCCAACCCTAACACCAATCCCCACCTTCCTCACCCCTAGTGAAATTCCTCCCTCGCTCACACCTACTCCAATTGGCAAAATCTACTTAAATGAGGCACTCGTCAATCCGGAAGACGGGCCCGAATGGGTTGAGATTTACAACCAGAACGATTTTGTAGTCGAGTTGCTTGACTGGTATTTAGATGACAGTGAAAACAGTGGGAGCACTCCAAAAAAGTTTTCGCTTAAACTTGCTCCGCAAAGCTACGCAATTATTGAGCTAACCGCTGTTTTTAACAACGATTGTGACAGTGTGCGCCTACTAAACTCCCAAAAACAGGAGATTGATAGCTTTGAGTATGCAAATAGTGAAAAAGGAGAAAGTTATTCGCGCCAAGCACTAAACGAAGGAGTTTGGTGCAAAACTCTTCCTAGCCCAGAGAGAGCCAATAACCCCTGCCTGGAGTCGCCCTCAGCGATTGTTCTGGGAACCGCGATTACTCCCAGCCTCTCCCCAACTATGATAAACCAACCGAACTTCAAAACGGGGGCGGCAATTGCCCCGGTTAACTTTTCCTTAATCACCAGCTTCTATCCCTTAACTCTAAATAAACCCAAAGTCTTAGGAGCGAAGAAGAACCCCTTAAAAAGCCGCTGGCAAAAAGAAAAAATCAAACGAGCGCTGATGCTTTCGCGCCTTTGGTTTTCCCTTAATTTTGGTTTAAATTTTGCTCTGATTCTGTATATACTGTGTTATTACGATGCACAAAAAAAGGCGCCCCTTTCGCTTAGTTAATTTCCTGCTTACTGGATTGTTCCCCCTTTTGGCCTGGATGACGTTTATTTTTGTACTCTCAAATCGCGAGAAAGTTGCCTTCACCGAGAACTATCCGGTGAGTTTTGCGGTTTTTAAAAGCCTGCACCTAGTTGAGTACGGAATCCTCTTTGGGCTTTTTGCTCGCTGCCTATATCTCTTGGGTTGTAAATACTACTTTCTCAGTGCTTTGGTGCTGACTTTTGCCTACGGCCTCTCCGATGAGTTACATCAAAGCTTTGTTATCGGACGGGAAGGAAAACTACTCGACGCCACCGTTGACGCTTTGGGCGGAGTAATTAGCTGGGCAATTTTAAACAAAATTCCCTTTCTCAAAAGACAGTTGCTTTCTATATAATGGGTGAATGTGGCAGAAATGTAAACGTCTCTTAACTCACCTGTTTTTGCCCCAGGAGAGTAACCAAAATAAGGCTAAATACCTCCATCATGACTTTCTCACTTCCTTAATTGCCATCATGTTGATTGTTAATGTTTCTTTGAAGGTCTTGGTCAAAAATTATAACCTCGATATTTTAGGAGCAACTTACTCCATTTCGACCGAAGAGCTTCTCAACAACACTAACGCCGAACGGATTAAATATGGCCTCAAGCCGTTGAAACTGAATGCCAAGCTTTCCGCGGCCGCCTCAAATAAAGCTGGAGATATTTTTGCCAAAAATTACTGGGCGCATTATGCTCCGGATGGAACCTCCCCCTGGTACTTTTTTCAGAACCAAGGATACCAATACCTCTTTGCCGGAGAAAACCTCGCTAAGGACTTTGACTCCTCCTCGGCAGTGGTCACTGCCTGGATGAACTCGGAAACCCACCGCGAAAACATTCTTAAACCAGAGTACGAAGACATTGGCTTTGCCATCTCTGAGGGCACACTTGAAGGGCAACCAACAGTTTTAGTTGTGCAACTGTTTGGGAAAGAGGAGGGAAGCGCTCTCGCACAGCCAGAGATTGCCACTCAGGAGTTGGCCAAGCAACCAGCTACAGAAACTGGAGAAACAAAACCAGAAGTAAAGGCAGAGTCCGCCTATGAGCGACCCAAACTTCAAGAAGTAAGCCGTAAACCATTGATTAACATTTTTAATCTGCAGCGCCAGATGCTTTTCCTGATTCTTGCCGGACTAATTGTGGTACTCTCACTGGATCTGTATTTTGTGGAAAAGAAGGAGTTGTTCAAACTCTCCGGACGTAATCTTGCGCATCTGATCTTTACACTGCTTCTGATATTGAGTATAATTACTACTGGTTCTGGAGCGATATTATGAGCCGACTTAACGAACATCACTACGCTTTTGCTCTCCTAACTGTTTACAGTTTAATTAGTACCTATCTTTTTCTTGGTTACCAGGACTCTTGGCACCGCTTTTTGGTATTGAGCCTCTATGCCGGCTACTACTTTTCTTGGTCAATTATCTATCATTTAATTGGGCAAAACTTAACCAAACTGATTTTTTTGGAGTATCTGCTGATTACTTTTTTGGCAGTGATTACGTTAAAAGTTGTTTTTTTTCCTAGCCTATGAAAGGTGTTATTTGTGCCGGCGGCTTAGCTACCCGGCTTTATCCTTTAACTTTCGCCACTAATAAACATCTCTTGCCGGTTTACGACAAGCCAATGATTTATTATCCAATTAAAACTTTGGTTGAGGCGGGGATTGACGAAATTTTAGTAATTGCCTCCGGCCCACATACCGGGCACTTTCTTAATGTACTCAAGAACGGGAAAGAGTTTGGAATTTCCCACCTCGAGTACGCCTATCAGGAAAATCCTAAAGGAGGAATCGCCGATGCTGTCGCTCTAGCTGAGGAGTTTGCTCAGGGAGAATCAATTACCGTGATCTTGGGTGACAATACCACCGATGCCAGTATCAAAGACGCCGTCACTAACTTTAAGGACGGAGCGGTCGTTTTTTTGAAAGAGGTTCCTGATCCCCAGCGTTTTGGAGTTCCCCGTTTTGACGCGGAACAAAAAATTACCGAGATTATTGAAAAACCCAGTGCTCCCCCCTCGGACTATGCGGTTACCGGACTGTATATTTATGACAATAAGGTTTTTGACTATATCCGCCAAACTAAACCCTCCGCTCGAGGAGAAAAAGAGATTACTGCGGTTAACAACTGCTATATTAAGGACGGTGCTCTTCAGTGGGCCAAGCTCTCCGGTTACTGGCTCGACGCGGGCACTTTTGAGACCTTACTAACTGCCAATATCTTCTGGGCGAAAAAGGCAGGAAGTGACAACTTAAATAAGTTCCTTAAATACGTTAAATTCGATGAATAAGCTCTTAGTCACTGGTGGGGCAGGGTTTATTGGTAGTAATTTTATTCTTTATTGGCTCAAAAAATACCCTCATGACGAGATTGTAAATCTCGATAAACTCACCTACGCCGGCAACTTGGAAAACCTAAAGGAGGTTGAGAACAACCCTCACTACCGTTTTGTTCAAGGAGATATTTGCGACCCCGAAACAGTGAAAAAGGCAATCTCGGGAGTCAACACAGTGGTGCACTTTGCCGCCGAAACGCATGTGGACCGCTCAATTTTGGACCCCACTCCGTTTGTAAAAACCAATGTTGAAGGAACGGCCAAACTACTTGAGGCAGCCCGCCTGGAAAAAGTGACTCGTTTCCACCATATTTCGACCGACGAAGTTTTTGGCGCTCTCCCTTTGGACTCTCGTGAACTCTTTTCGGAAAGTACCCCTTATGATCCCCGCTCGCCATATTCGGCCTCTAAGGCAGGATCGGACCATCTGGTGCGGGCCTATTACCACACCTACGGCTTACCAATAACCATCTCCAACTGCTCAAATAATTTTGGGCCATTTCATTTTCCGGAGAAATTAATTCCTCTAACAATTACTAATATTTTGGAGGGGAAAAAAGTCCCTGTTTATGGCGACGGACTCTATGTTCGAGACTGGCTCTATGTTGAAGATCACTGCCGAGCAATTGAGGCAATTCTCACTCGCGGCGTTGTTGGGGAAACCTACCTGGTGGGCGGACTGACTGAGGATATTGCAAACCTCGAGGTGGTAAAGCGGATTCTTAAGTTGATGGGAGAGACTGAAGCTATAATCGAATATGTTCAGGATCGCCCTGGCCACGACCGCCGTTATGCAGTTGATTGGTCAAAAATTAACCGTGAACTTGGTTGGAAGCCAGAGCATAGTTTCGACGCTGCCCTACTTAAAACTATTACTTGGTTTAAGGAAAATACAGCTTGGTGGCAGAAAGTAAAAGACGGCTCCTATCAAAGCTATTATCAGGCTCAATACTTTAAAAAGAATGCTTAAGGTTTTAGTTAGTGGGGCCTCGGGGCTAGTTGGTTCACGGGTTGTGGAGCTTCTAAAATCGGAGTTTTCTTTTCTCACCCCAAATTCAAGGGAGCTAGATATTACCAACAAACACTCCACAGAAAACTACTTTAATAGTAAGAACTTTGACCTGGTCCTGCACCTGGCAGCCTACACCAATGTTGACCAAGCAGAAAAGGAACGGGAACTTTGCCAGAAGATTAATGTTTTGGGGACAGAAAATCTGTTTACTGCCGCCCGAAAACTCGCAAAACCATTTATTCTTGTCTCCACTGACTTTGTCTTTAGCGGCAAGGAACCAGAGTATACGGAGCTTTCTCTTCCCAATCCTATTGGTTATTACGGCCAGACAAAGGCGGAGGCGGAGGCAGTGGTAAAAGACCGAGCGATGATTGTGCGCTTAAGTTATCCCTATCGCACCACTTATCCGACTAAAAAGGACTTTGTTAAAACGATTCTTTCCCTACTTAAAGAGGGGAAGACGGTTACGGCAATCTCAGATTCGCTCTTTACTCCAACTTTTGTCGACGACATTGCTCAAGGATTGAATTTCCTGATTAAAAATTTTAAACCGGAGATTTATCACCTGGTAGGACCAGAAACTCTCTCACCCTTTGAGGCCTTCGGGAAGATCGCGGAAGTGTTTCAATACCCGCCAGAACTGATTAGGCCAATCACCTATGCCGAGTATTTTAGAAACCGCGCTCCCCGCCCCCAATTTTCCCGAATAATTAATACCAAACTTAACCTTCTGCGACACACTTTTCGTGACGGACTCGAGCTTGTGAAAGCCGGGAATGACTGTTAAGATATACTCTTATGACAATTACTTTTGTTGGCCACGGTTACGTTGGCTTAGTAACCGCCTGTGTCTTTGCTGATTTTGGAAATAAAGTTTGGGTAATTGGCCACACCGCGGAAAAGCTCGCCCGCCTCAAGGCAGGCGACCCAATCATTTATGAACCGGGACTAAAAGAACTTTTGGAGAAAAATCTCCGTGCCAATCGGCTGCACTTCACTCAAAGTTATGCCGAGGCAATTAAAGAGTCGGAGATCGTCTTTATTGCCGTAGGAACACCGCCAAAAGAGACTGGAGAGGCCGACCTGAGTATGGTACGCACGGTCGCTCGGGAAATTGGCAAACACCTGAAAAAAGAGTTAACCGTTGTTTCCTGTAAAAGCACCGTTCCTGTTGGAACAAATAATATTATTAAGCAAGAGATGCTCTCAGTGATGCCAAAAGAGGCTAAGGTGGAAGTTGCCTCCTGCCCGGAATTTTTGCGAGAGGGAAGTGCGCTTAACGACACCCTAAATCCCGACCGAGTGGTTATTGGCGCCGACTCTTCCCTTGCTATTAATAAACTAATCGAGCTGCACAAACCTCTACCCGGACAAAGAGTGGTAACGGATTTGGCCTCCGCGGAACTAATCAAATATACCGCTAACGCCGCGCTCGCAAATAAAATTTCCTTTGCTAACTTTATTGCTCTCTACTGCGAGAAAGTTGGCGCCGATGTTGAGGCGGTACTTGACGCCGTGGGACTCGACAAACGGATTGGCCGGATTTTTATGGACCCAGGAGTGGGTTACGGGGGCTCTTGTTTCCCCAAGGACGTTAAGGCCCTAATTAAGATTGGGGAACAGCTGGGAGTGGATCCAACCTTTTTGGAGGCAGTTGAAAAAGTTAATCAACAAGCGAAAGTTCAGTTTGTGAATAAAATAAAGGCAAAGTCGCCTGGGAAGAAAGTCGCCGTTTGGGGATTAAGCTTCAAGGCAAATACCGATGACATTCGCGAAGCTCCCTCCCAATATATTATCAACGAGTTGCTCGCCGCTAACTACTCGATAACTGCCTTTGATCCGGTGGCTACTGCTAATTTTAAGAAAGTTTTTGGCAAGCAAATTAAGTATGCGGACGACCCTTATGAGGCCGTTAAAAATCAGGATGCTTTAATTATTATTACCGAGTGGAATGAGTTTCGCCATGCCGACCTTAAAAAGGTTAAAAAATTACTCAAGTCGCCATTTATTTTTGATGGGCGCAATATTTATGACCCACAGGTAATTAAGAAATACGGCCTCAAATATTATTCGGTTGGTCGCAATTCGGTTAAATAAAATGAGAGTTTTAGTTGCGGGTGGAGCAGGATTCATTGGCTCTCATTTGTGCCGAGCCTTACTCAAAGAGAATCATCAGGTGGTGGCCGTGGACAACTTTCTCACTAGTAGCCGAACAAACATTGAGCCCTTGCTCGCTGATCCTAATTTTAGACTGATTGAACATGATGTTATTTTGCCACTGCATTTTTCGGAAAAATTGCAGGCCATTTTTCACCTTGCCTCACCCGCCTCACCAAATTTGCACTCAAAGATCAGCTATCACCAACTGCCGCTTCAAACAATGCTGGTAAACACCACCGGCACCTTGAATCTGCTTAAACTGGCGGAGAAAAACCAGGCCCGATTTCTTTTTGCCTCAACCTCCGAGATCTACGGGGACCCCACCGTTAACCCGCAACCAGAATCCTACCGAGGAAATGTTTCCACTACCGGCCCCCGCTCGGTATACGACGAGGCGAAACGCTTTGGCGAAACTATTGTCAGTTACTTTCACCGTTACAAAAAGCTTGATACCCGCATTGCGCGAATTTTTAATACCTATGGTCCGGGGATTCTCAAAGAGGATCAGCGAATGCTCAGTAATTTTATTGTTCAGGCCTTGAACAATGAGCCGCTTACAGTTTATGGAGACGGAAACCAAACCCGCTCCCTCTGCTATATTGACGACCTGGTTAGGGGTTTGGTTAGCTTAATGTTTGCGGAGCACCTGGCGGGAGAAATTATTAACTTGGGAACAGCTAAGGAGCACACTGTTTTGGAATACGCAAAAATGGTGCAAAAGTTAACTAACAGCAAAAGTACCGTTGTTTACAGCGAAAAACTCCCCGAAGACGATCCAAAGGAACGCTGCCCCGACCTAAAAAAAGCCAAAGCGCTTCTTAATTGGACTCCTAAGGTTTCACTTGAGACCGGAATTAAAAAAACAATTCAGTACTATCAATAAGATGAAAAACACTACCGAAAAACCAGTTGCGGTAATTATTTTGCCAACCTTTAACGAGGCGGGCAATATTGCCAAGATGTTGGATGAGATTGCTCTGGAAATTAAGAAAATTCCTGCTTGGGAAATTAAGGTTTTGGTGGTTGACGACCACTCTCCAGACAAGACAGCGGAGATTGTGCGTTCTTATCAAACTAAGCACTCTTTTCTTTATTTAATTGAAGGAGAAAAAGAAGGTTTGGGGAAAGCCTATGTGCGGGGATTTCGCTATGCAATGCGCGAACTTAACGCCACAGTGGTTTTTGAGATGGACTCCGACCTTTCCCACCCGGTGAGTTTGCTTCCCCGAATGCTGGAACGAATTGAGCGGGGGAGCGATTTTGTAATTGGTTCACGCTTTATTAAAGGAGGAGCAATTCCAAAAGATTGGGGACTGCACCGAAAACTTTTTTCGGTAGTGGGAAGCTATATTGCCCAATTTGGTTTTATGCACTTTAAAGTTAAGGATTGGACCTCCGGCTACCGCGCACTGCGCACAAAGTTTGTAAACGAGGTGCTTGAAGAAATGGAAAAGCACAGCGGTTATGTGTTTCAAATTGCCCTTTTGGACAAAGCGATTAAACGCAATCTCAAGATTACGGAAATTCCTTTGCGCTTCCGTGATCGGAAAAAGGGAATCTCCAAAATTAACTCAGTTGAGTATATTCTCAACAGCCTGATGTACATATTTAATAACTCCGGGTTTATTAAGTACGTGATTGTGGGTTTGTTCGGCTTTGCCGTCGACTTTGGTTTTGCTTACCTCTTTATTAATTCTCTGGGTTTTAATAAGCCGCTTTCCAATATCTTAAGCGCTGAAATTGCGATTATCTTTAATTTTTTTCTCAATAACTTCTGGAGTTTTCGGCACAAGAGGATCCAGGGAGGAGTTGGCAGTTATTTGAAGAAATTTGCCCTCTTTAACGGCGTTTCCTCAATCTCACTTTTAATTCAGGGTGGGGGAATGTATCTCGCATTGTTACTTTTGGGCGATCGACTAATTCGACTTCCCTTTCTCAATATTCAAAGCTGGATTGTTTACAAAGTTTTTATTATTGCCGGAATTGTGATTCCTTACTCGTATATCATGTATAATAAACTAATATGGAAAAAATAATTCAACTAAGCGCCGTGCGCTTTAAAAAAACTTTTCTAAGATACTTTTTAGTATATGTTTTGGGAACTCTGGGATTGACGCTTGCGGTTTTGGCAGTTCTCACAACCGGGGGAATACTGTTTCTAGTACATCTTGTTTTAGGACAACAGTTGGTTATCTCTATTCTCCTGGGAACTGTTTTGGGATTAGTTTCACTTGGGCTTTTTATTTATCTGGGGACTTGGTTTCAATTAAGCCAACTCTTGGCAATTACCAAGCCAGAATTAAAGGAGGTTTACGACTGTTTTCGAGAGAGCCGCCCACTAATTCTCCCCTTTCTCGGCTTTAGTATTCTGCAGGTGCTTTTTTTAATGGGGTTTTTGCTGTTTAATGTTTTCTTGTTTCTCCCCTTTATTATTTGGTCAGTCTGGGGGATTTTTGCGGCCTATGCTTTTTTGGACGGCAAGCGGGGAGGGCTTAAGCCTTTATGGTTTAGTAAGGCACGAGTGAGTGGCCACTTTTTCCAAGTGCTGCTTTATATTGCTGTGATTTATGGGGCGCTTTTTTTACTTGGCACAGTTTTTGGACAGATCAATGAAAATCTTTCCTTTTTAAACGCTCTGCTCTGGTTTTTGGGAACGCCTTTTATAATCGGATACAGTTACGAAATTTACCGCTCACTGCCCGAACCCGCCGAAGTTAAAGCATCGACTTCCGGAAAAGTACTCTCCGTTTTGGGCTGGGGATTGAACTTTCTCGTAATTGGGCTTGCCCTTTCCTCTGGAATGAAAAGCCTTGCTGATTTAATTGAGAAAAATAAAGATCTTAGAATGAGCAAAACTCTCCAAAAGCAGCTTCTCAAAGAGATTCCCGGTACGAGAATTAACTAAAACTAGCGAAAAAGAGCCCAGTCGGTTACCGGGGCAGTGTTGTGTAACAGAAAATTCCAAGCATAAAAATAGAGCGCCGGTAAAAGCAACCCTCCCGCCAGAAGGACTTTTTTTGAGGTAAAGAATCGCTCAAAGGCAACCAGAGCAAAGGGGAGCATCGGTAAACTATAACGGGCAATGTCGCGATGCTCAACCGAGATCACTGCTAAAAAATAGACCAAGACAAACCAAAATACCGGACGTAACTTAGTTATTTGCGCCAAATTGAAAAGGGCCAAGAGATAAAAAAAGTAAACAAAAAGGATATCTTCCAGCCACCCAGTTCCTACCCAGCGGGTAAACTGATTAAACACCTGGAAAGGAGGAAATTTTGGGGAGATAACATAAGATCCGTTATGTAAGTAAGCAAAAAAATCGCCCATCTGAAAATAGTAGAGAGTAAAGACTAACAGCAACCCTAGGGGCATTAAAAGAATTGAAAGACTCTCTAATCTGAACCGGCGCTCGCGAAGTAATTTTTCCGCAAAAAATAACCCATAGCCAACAAAAAGCAACATTCCCGGACTGCGAGTTAAAACTGAGAACGCCCCAAGAACCGAAGCTAACCAGTACTTCTCTTTTAGGAAAAAATAAGCCGACCCCAAAACCAGAAACATAAAGAGCGTTTCGGGAGCCGGAGCGGAGCGGACAACAAAAAACCGCGGCGTGAAAAACAGCGCCACCAAAACCAGTAGTAATGGCTTGCGAGTCAATTTGTGCTCAGTAAGGAGTTTGTAAAAAACGCTGGCATACCCAATCGTAAAGATAACCGGCAAAAGAAGCATTCCCCGTAAGTAGCCAATTGGGGAGAGGAGCCTAATGAAGAACGGATAAAGGGGGAAGTGCGCCGCAAAGTAGGGGATTGGCAAACCTAAAGGGCGAGCGATTAGGACACTGTTTTGAATATTATAGAAGCTCTTGGCAACCACCACATAGAGAATGCCGTCCCAATGCTTATAGAGATCGTACATACTCAGCGGAAGTGAGAATCTCAAGTGCCCAATTGAGGACCACTTGAATAAAAACGGGAGCCATAAGAGAAGCGTGCTTGTGATTACTGCTATAGTTATAATAAAATAAGGGTTGATGCGCTTTAACATTAAGTTTATTTTAACAAACCTCACCACTTGGATTAGGGAAAATCCTCTCGCCTTCTGCCTAGTTCTGCTGTTTGGTTTTTTAAGACTCTATAATTTGGAATCCCATGCGACTTTTTTGGGGGACCAAGGACGGGACGCGATTATTATCAAACGAATTCTCACTTTCGAACATTTTCCGGCCATTGGCGCCCCCACTTCGATTGGGCAAATCTACTTAGGTCCTTTTTATTATTACTTTATGGCCCCCTGGCTGCTTATTGCCCGCTTTAATCCTTTGGGACTCGCCCTGGGGATGGCGGTTTGGAGTTTGGTTTTGGGATTTTGGGCTTTTTGGCTAGTTTCTAAAAAATACGGCCAAATTATTGGGTTATTCTTTTTTTATCTGTTGGTTTTTTCGGCGGCAAATATTTCGCTTAGTCGCTTTTCCTGGAATCCTAACCTTCTTCCTATTTTCACATTTTTCACACTGTGGCTATTTCAAGAGACTTTGGAAAGAAAAAGCCTCCTCCCTGCCCTACTCTTTGGTGCCCTCTTTTCCTTTTCTTTTCAGTTACACTACCTAAGTATCTTTTTGCTTCCCACTTTTATTATTTTTATGATGCTTAATTTTGTTAGGCAACCAAAAACAATTATTGCCACTTCCCTACGCATTGGGGCAGCGGCACTAAGCTTTGCCTTTTTTTCGCTCCCTCTCCTGATTTTTGACCTGCGCCATCAGTTTCTTAACAGCCATAATTTACTAAAATTACTCCATGAGGGAGGAGCAGCAGGGAGCGGTAATTTTTGGGGCAAGTTAAGCGAGACAACGGCTGCCCTCTGGCTAAATACCTTCCAGGCAGAACTTTCGCCGATGTTAGCTTTGGGAGGCTTGCTGTTGCTTGTAACTCTGGCGTTATTTGTTAGGGGTAAGCAAAAAGAGCGCTTTTTCTTTATCAATTTGGTGAGTATCCTGGTTTTCACTCTTGGATTTAGTGTTCTTGATAGTGGCCGATTTGAGCATTACTACACCCCAGTGTATTACAGCCTTTTTTTGGTTAGCGCGGTTATTTTGGGAATTCGCTTCAAGAAGTGCCCAATTTGCCGCTTACTGATTACCGTTATTTTAATACTCTATATTTTTGGAAACTTTCAGAAATTTAAGGTAATTTTTAGACCGGGAGGGAACCAAATTAGTACGGCTAAAAATGTGGCTCAATTTTTAAGTCCAAAAATTAAAAAGAAACCATTTAATTTTGCTACCTGGCCAGTAGCTTTTAGTGAAGATAATTACCTTTACTTTTTAGAACTTTTCGGACAAACAGTGGCCGACCGCCGGAAGATAGAAATTACTAAGCAACTGTTTGTGGTTTGTGAAAAGTCACCCTGCCCAATAATTGATTCCCCCTCCTGGAATATTTCGATGTTTGGAAAAGCAAGAGTTGCTAAAATGTGGAAATACCAGGATTTAACGATTTATAAACTTGTACATACAAAATAATGAATGTCTCTTTGATCTTGCCAATTTATAACGAAATCAAAAATTTGCAAAAGGGAGTGTTGGATAAGGTGTTGAACTTTGCCAAAAACCATAAGCAAATTAGGGAAGTCTTGGTTGTCGACGACGGCTCTCTCGACGAGAGCTTAACGATTCTTAAGCAGGAGTATTTGGGGAAGTACCCCAAACTCAAACTAATTGCTAAGGAACACTCCGGCAAAGCTTTCACCCTGATTAAAGGAATTCAGGAGGCAAGTTCTCAATATGTCCTTTTTTCGGATATTGACCTCGCTACTCCAATTGAGGAGGTTGATAAATTATTGAAACATGTTCCCGAGTACCAAATTGTAATCGGATCAAGAAGCTCTCGGCGTGAGGGAGCCCCACTGTTTCGCAAGATTATGGCTTTGGGAATGATTCTGATTCGCTCCTATATTATTGGCCTCAAAAACATTGATGATACCCAATGCGGATTTAAGCTTTTTGAGCGAGGAGCGGCTCTAAAAATTATTGAGAACCTTAGGGTATTTAAACGGGAACACTCCATTAAAGGATCCTCGGTTAGTGCTGGATTTGATTTGGAGTTTTTGTTTGTTGCCCAAAGACTTAACTACAAGATTAAGGAAGTACCGGTTATTTGGCGGCATGTGGAAACCAAAAATGTTAATTTTGTTAAGGATTCAATTGAGTCGGTTTTGGATATTTTAAGAATCAGGTGGTTTAACCTAACCAAAAAGTATGATTTTTAAGAAACACTGGCTTTTTGGAGTATTTTTGGTTTTTATTGCGCTCTTGGTTGGCTATAAGCTGCTTACCACTCCCCGACCACTCTTTGATTGGGATGAATCGCTCTATGTTCAAAACGGAATTGAGATGATTGAGTCTAAAAGCTACCTTGTGCCACTTTGGCAAGGCAAAGCTTGGCTGGACAAGCCGCCACTCTCCCCCTTGTTATTTGGTCTGGCGGCAAAATTTTCCTTCCTACCAGTGGAAAAGAGTACCCGAATCTTTACTCTTGGCCTCTCGCTGTTTAGCCTGATTTTGGTTTATGCTCTTTACTATAAAGTAAGCAAAAATCACTATACCGCTACTTTGACCACGGTGATTACCGCCTTTTTGCCAATTTTCACTCAACGAATGCAGGTGGTTAGCCTTGACCCCACTCTGCTTATTGGTTGGCTAGGCTTTTTTTTGTTTAGGGAAAAGCCAATTATCAGCACTCTTTTTCTTTTCTTAAGCGTTCAGAGTAAATCATTACTAGGATTTTATCCCCTTGCCTTATCTGGAGGATTTCAGGTGTTTTTACTGTTAAATAAACAAATTAAGTATGCAGTTTTTCGTAAGCAACTTCTAATCCTAATTGGGCAGGGAGTATTTCTTTCACTATGGTATCTTCTTGCCTTTGCTGTTTACAAAGAGGCATTTTGGCAACAACATATTATTGAGAGCCACTTTCGCCGCGTATCGTCATCTTTGGAATCCCATTTCGGCCAGCGCACCTTTTACTTTGACTTGTTGCTTACTGAACTTGGGTGGATTAAGTGGCTCTCAATTGCCGGATTTATAGCCACTTTAATACTCTTCCTACGCAAAAAGATTAGCGCGCAATCCTTTTTTCTGATGCAGGCATTCCTTCCTTGGTTTGTTTTTCTTAACCTAACTAAAACCAAAATTGCCTGGTATCTTTACCCAGTTTTGCCCCAATTTGCTTTCTATGCCGCCTACCTTTTAACCTTTTTAAAGAACAAATGGGCAGGGGGAATGGTCTTTTTAGGATTAGTACTGGTAATTGGTTATCAGGGAATAGTTAATCGACAACTTTTAACTCTTTTCTACTCCGCCAAGGAGCCCCATATTGAGATCGCCAAAGAGGCGAAAAAAAGCTGCGCAAATTTGGCAGTACTGGTGCCTGACTACACTCGCAGTACTTATACCACTTTAAAAAAGATGAATCTGACCATTACCACCACTAACTGGTGGGGAGAACACCCAAGTATGGTTTTTTATTTTGAGAAACCTCTGAAATTTTTTTACGCAACTCCGTTTTTTAGCGAAAACCTCCCAGACTACGAGTGTGCGGTAATTAATGCCGGAGACGAAGCAACCCTCAAAAAAAGCCGGTTAACAATTAAGCGTGCTTTTGGTAAGATGCGACTATATTCTAAATAACAATGTTTAATTTTTTTGAGTATTGGAGTTGTTTTAAAAAAAATATTAAGCTTACCGACCTTCTCTTGATTGGGGCAATTATCCTTGCTTATTTCTTTACCCGAACTTACAACCTCGCTAATCTGCCAATTTTTACCGATGAGGCAATTTATATTCATTGGGCGAGACTCGCCTGGAAAGATGCTAGCTGGCGCTTTGTTTCCCTCACCGATGGCCGCCAACCACTACAAACTTGGGGAACAATCCCCTTCCTCAAACTGTTTGCTGACCCCTTAATTGCCGGGCGAATGTTTGGGGTGGCAAGCGGATTTTTCGCTTTGATCGGTATTTTTGGTTTGGCTTACTTTCTTTTTGGAAAAAGGTCGGCGTACCTCGCTGCTTTAGTTTATCTTTTTAATCCCTACTACCTTTTTTATGACCGAATGGCTTTGGTTGATTCGGCGGTTAACGGATTTTTTATCTGGTTCGTATTTTTTGGATTGGTTTTGCGAAAACACCCCCGGCTTGATTTGGCGCTCATTTTTGGCCTTCTTGCCGGCTTGGGCACCCTCGCTAAATCGACGGTGCGGGTTTTCTTTCTTCCCTTGGCCTTTGTACCAATCTTTTTTCTTAAGAAGAAGGAGTTTTTCAAGAACAGTTTTAATTACCTCTTTTTAATTGGGATTGCCGGAGTTCTCTCATTAATTGTTTATAACGTGCAGCGGCTGTCTCCATTTATGCATTTTATTGAGCTTAAAAATACCACTTTCGTCAAAACCCTCCCGGAGTTCTTAAGCAATCCCTTCGACCCACTGCTCCACAACCTCACCACTATTCCCTATTACTTTATTAGCGAGAGCAACTATCTGTTGTTTATCTTTGGTTTTGTCGGGTTGATTTTGCTTTTTTTACGCAAGCGGGAATTGGCGGTAGCTTTGGGAATCTTTTTTCTGATTCCTTTTCTCGGGATCTCAACAATGGCGAAGGTGGTTTTTCCCCGCTATTTGATTTTTCTGACGATTCCCTTTTTCCTAGGGTTTATCTATCTGCTAAAAAAAACCGAGAAATGGCTGTGGCTATTAGGGATTTATTTGCTTGCCAACGCTTATTTTCTTTTTGGGGTGGTTAAAACTCCGGAGATTTTACCCTGGCCAGATATCGACCGCGGCCAGTACCTAGAGGGATCCGCTGCCGGGCACGGAATTGCGGAGATTGTTGACTACTTAACACTCGAAAACGCTAAAAAAGGGCAACTATACGTTTTTACTGAAGGAACTTTTGGTTTATTGCCTTACGCAATGGATATTTACTTCCCCTACGACCAACCTCAGGTAAAATTTGAGGCTCGCTGGCCACTAAAGGAGGAGGATCTGACCTATGCCAGGGTACTCGCGCAAAAGTACCCAGTCTATTTTGTTTTTCATGAGCAAAAAGAAATTCCTGCGAGCTGGCCCCTAAAATTGATTAAGAAATATCCTCGTTATGGGGGCAAATCCCATGTCTATTTTTACAAATATCAGCCTTCCTCTCAGCCTTGAAAAAAATTACTGTGCTACCGGCAATTAAATTATTACCGGTATAATAAGATATGGCGGAGTCGGTTCTCACTAAACAAACCAGAATTAAGCGTAAGGGATTAATTGGAATTATCTACTTTTTGGGCAACAGCTCGTATACGGCGGTTTTGGGACTGGTGGCAAATTTGATTTTCACGATTTTCCTCACTCCGGCTGAGTACGGGCTTTATTTTATTGTTCTCTCGCTAATTGCCATCCTGAACTATTTTACCGACCTTGGACTGGCGGCCGCCTTAATTCAGCGCAAGGATCCACAAGAGAAAGAATTTTATACCGCCTTTACTATTCAATTTGCTTTAGTGACGGTTATTGTCACTTTGGGCCTTCTTGCGACTCCCTTAATTATGAAGGTTTATAATTTTGACCAGACCGGAATTTCGCTTTATTTGGCAATGCTTTTTTCCCTCTTCCTTCTGTCCTTTAAATCGGTTCCCTCCACTCGCCTCGAGCGACAGCTGGACTACGGCAAAATTGTTTTAACCCAAGTGCTGGAGAATACCTTTTTTTACGGAGTGAGCATTGTTTTGATGTTGTTGGGGTTTCGAATTTATGCTCTGGTTGCGGCAATTGTGGTGCGCTCCATTCTCGGAGTGGGGCTTATTTATTACTTCACCCGTTGGCGCCCGCGACTGTATTTTTCGGCCAAATTAGCCAAGGGAATTTTGAGTTTCGGAATCCCCTTTCAATCGAATGTTTTTTTAGCTTTTATTAAGGATGATCTGCTTAACCTTTACCTTGCCAATCGGCTTGGCCTCGCCGGCATTGGTTATGTAGGTTGGGCAAAAAAATGGGCTGAGGCACCACTGCGAATTATTATGGATAATGTTAATCGGGTGCTTTTCCCGGTGTTTTCTCAGTTTCAGGATGACCCGGAAAAGGTTAAAAAAGGAATTGAAAAATTGCTTTTCTATAACGCCTTGGTACTTTTGCCCACTCTTCTGGGGGCATATTTGGTAATGCCGTACTTTGTTGAGGTGATCCCGAAGTATCACAAATGGGTAGGAGCAGTTCCCTCTTTTAATTTTTTCTTAATCTCTTCCTTTTTAGTGAGTCTCGCCTCCCCGCTGATTAATATTTTTAACTCTCTGGGACGAGTGCGCACCTCGGTGAAATTTATGTTGCTCTGGATTGTATTGAACTGGACTGTGGTGCCTTTGATGATTACCCGTTTCGGCTATACCGGAGTTTCGATTGCCTTTGCCCTCAACGCCCTTTCCTTTATTATTGTTTGGTGGAGGCTAGGAAAAATTATCCCGGTTAACTTTTTTAACTCTCTAAAGAAACCGTTACTGGCAAGTGTACTAATGTTCGCGGCGGTTAAGCTAAGCCAACTTTTGATTATGGGAAACTTAAGCAGCTTGTTATTCTCAACAACGGTGGGAGTTTTAACTTATGGAGCGGCGATTCTGCTTCTTACCCGGGGAAGTTTCCTGAGCGAGATTCGGGCGCTTTTGATAACCAAATCGCCAGCGAGTGAGTAGCTCGCTCTCCCAAAGATAAACTACAACTGCAACAAGCAAGGTTAAGAGAATTATTATTTCTTTCAGGTCGACCTTCCACTCCAAGTCCCAACCTCCGTAACGAATATAAGGAAAATATGAGAGTAACAACCCAAGATTGAGAATTTGCCAGGACCAGAGATTCCCCTTCAAATAGACCAAAAAAACCGCCAGATTTAAGAAATACCAGGGCTGAACCCCAAGTTTGGTAAAGGTATAGCCAAAAACGCCCAGAAACAGCAGCAAGCTTAGAAACAACTGTCCTTTTCCTCTCCAAAGCAGGGGAACAAAAACGATCGTAAAGTACTTGATTCCCACTGAAAAAGCCCCCAAAAGGTAACCCCAAAAACGCTGTTTGTTTTTAGACAAATAGTACAGTCCGGCAATTACCAAAGCTACTCCCAACAAATCATTATGATTGTTGACTAAGCCTTCAACTATTACTAAGGGCGAAGTAGCAAAAAGAAGGGCGGCCTTGCGGTTGATTCGCTCTAAGAAGCTCACCGTTAGATAGTAACTGCCCACAAAAAGCAGCTTAAAAAGGAAAAAGCTGAGCACCAGCTTACCTAATGACAAGGCTGAGGGGATAAGGGTAAGCAGTAAAAAAATTGGTCCGTAAGGATAGGTTCGGTGTGTCCAGTGCATAAAGCGCAGCCAGGGATCGGCCGGAAAGTCGAGCGGCTTAAAAAGATAAGGATTTTTGCCATAAAAGGTAAGAATTTTGGCATCAAAAAGATAGTTAAAAAAATCATGCGAGAGAAAGGGGTAAGCCGCCAAGAGAGAAAGCCCAATAATCACTGCCAACTTTTTCGGACTAATCTTTGACCTGAAAAAGTAAAAACTAAAAGCAAAAAGAAGGGTAACGAAAAGAAGAAAAATCACAAAGGACCAATCCCGATGGTAATAGCCTAAGGGAACAAGTAAATTTCGAAAAACCTCCCAAGCGGAATGATTAACTAAGGTAAAGTTTGGATCAACTAAAGCGTAAGAATAAACACTTAGACCAACTAAACTCAGTACATAAAGAGCAAGCATAGTTTAAAATCCGCTTTTTGACTCAATAACGTAAATTTTGCGTTGCTTAACTTCGTCGTAGATTCGACCAATATATTCACCAATTAAACCCAAGGAAAACATATTGATTCCACCGATAAAGAGAATGACAATGATCGTTGTTGGGAACCCCCGAGGAATAAAAATATTAGTAAACAGTTTGGCATACAAAGTGAGTAAAATTCCTAAAATTGCTAAAACTAAAAACAGAAATCCACTCCAAGTTAGAAGTTGCAGCGGAAAATAAGAAAAGGAAAAAATGCCATCGAAGGCCAGTTTGAACATCTTGGTAAGCGTATACTTGCTCTCTCCCCTTTCCCGACTTTGGCGCTCATACTCGATTCCTGTTTGGCGGTAACCAACCCAACTACGCAACCCGCGCAGAAAGCGATTACGCTCCGGAAGCGCGCGCAGCTCTAATACCACTCGCCGCTTGAGAACACAGAAGTCCCCACTATCCAGAGGGATTTTGATATTGGCCACCAGTCTGAGAATTCGGTAAAACAAAAAGTACATTCCCCGCTTAATTAGCGATTCCTTGCGTTGGCGACGAATGGCATAGACCACGTCGTATCCCTGATTGAGTTTGGCAAAAAATTGCGGGAGGATCTCTGGAGGATCCTGAAGATCGGCGTCTAAAATTGCCACTAGCTCGCCCTCTGAATGATCGAGTCCGGCGGTAACTGCCGCCTGGTGCCCAAAGTTACGGGAAAAATTAAGCACCTTAATTGTTTTGAATTTTTGCGCATACTTCTCTAATAATGCTTGGCTGTTGTCAGTTGAGCCGTCGTTGACAAAAATAATTTCGTAGTCTTTGAGTTTTTCCATCACTTCCCGCGCTCTTTCTACCAGGCTACTAATGTTCTCTGCCTCGTTAAAAATGGGAAAAATTAGGCTATATTTCATAGTGGTATTCTAACTTATGTTAAAATTTTAGCAATGTTGGGTTTAATTATTGTCTATTATAAGCACCCGGAAGCACTTTCGGAGTTCTTAAATTCACTTAAAAAAAATACTGACCACGATTTCAAACTGTTTATTGCCGACCTCACCGGCACACTCGAGTTAAAAATCGAACTACCTTTTGCCTATCAGGTATTAAAGGGTAAGAATAGGGGCTATTCCTTTGGGGTTAACTTGGGACTAAGACAGGCACTTTCTGAAAAGTATTCTCAGTTTACGGTTCTCAATTACGACGTTCTAGTTGATTCTGAGCTGATTAAGAACATTAAATTGCGCTTTCAGTCGGCAGCAGTTTTTGGTGGAAAAATCTATTACGCTCCTGGATTTGAGTACCACCAAGACCGGTACAAAAAAAGTGAGTTCGGGCAAGTTCTCTGGTACGCGGGCGGAGAAATTGACTGGAAACATGCAACCGTGAAACACTTGGGAGTAGACGAAGTCGACAGGGGGCAGTACAATCTGTTAACCAAAACCAATTTTATTCCCGGGACTCTTTTTGCATTTAATGAAACCGTTTTTAGAAAAGTGGGCTGGTGGGATGAGCGGTTTTTTCTTTATTATGAAGATACTGACTATTCGGTAAGAGTTAGGCAACAGGGGTTTGAGTTACTTTACGACCCGAGAATTGTAATTTGGCACAAGAATGGCGGCACAACCGGAGGCGCGGGCTCGCTGTACCAAGAACAAACACAGGCGCGTTCGCGACTCTATTTTGGGCTAAAACACGCCCCTTGGCGAACGAAAATTCATTTATTGCTCAATTATTTGAGCCGCAGTGTAAAATAAAGCCATGTCCAAAAAATTACTGACCTCGAAATTCTGGCCGTTTGTCATTATACTTTTCGGACTGTCCCTAATTTATATTGCCCTGCGCCTTTTCCCTTTACTCAACCATAATGTTGGCTATACCTATGACCAAGGCCGCGATTTTCTCAAGGCTGCGGAGCTAGTTGACTCGGGCAATCTCACTTTTATTGGCCCCACTACGGGAATCATGGGGCTTTATCACGGAGCTTGGTGGTATTACCTTCTGACAATTCCTTACCTCTTGTTTCATGGAGTGCCCATTGGCTTTTATTTCTTTAATTTTTTGCTTCAGTTTCTTTCCTTTGGAATTGTGCTCTACTTAATCTACTATGAGTTTGGACAGTTGCGCACAATCCTTACGGGGCTGCTCATTGCGAGCGCGCCCTACTTTATTGCTAGCTCCCTTTTTGTGGGAAATAATATTCTGGCAATTCCCAGTTTTCTTTTTTTCTTAATCTCTCTTTATGCCCTGGAAAAGCAGAGTGCAAAGTTTTCTAAAGCAAAAGCCGTTCCCAGACTGCTTTTTCTTTTAGCCCTCAATGGATTCAGTTTAGGATTGGTGGCCGAATTTGAACTTTCCTTTGGACTATTCCTTTTGCCAAGTTACTTTCTAACGATCTTGGCTTTCCCAACACTAAGAAAACTCTTCCTAAACTGGAAACGGCTGCTCATTTTTTTGGGAGCACTGAGCTTCGCTTTTCTTCCCCGAGCTCTCTTTGAGCTAAAAAATGGCTTTCCCCAAACAAAGATCCTTTGGGGATTTTTCTTCAATCCAAAACTGCATAATCCCAAACCTTACCTTAAGGTGTTTATAGACCGACTTGGTTTGTTCCAAGGTTACTATAATAGCCTTTTTAGCTCTTCTCTAGTACTAATTATTGTGACTCTTCTGGGAGGGATATTGCTTTTTGTGGGAATTAAACAAAAACGAAAAAACCCCATTCTGGGAATTTTTCTCTTTCTTTTGGGGACACTCTTCTTTTTCAGTACCCTTTATAAGGATAATTTTTGGGGAAACTACTATGAGGGACTGCACTATCTTTTATTGGCGATATTACTCCTGGCTTGCTCATTGCCTAAGCCAACTTTCAAAACTAAACTAGTAATTATTACTTTAAATATTTTTGTTTTGGGTGCGGTTGGATTACAAATTAGTAAAATTGACACTAAACCAAGAACCGATGGGCTGCGCGCCCACGAAATAATGGTTGCCCAGTTATACAGAGTCGCTAAACCCCCATTCTGTTTGGATATCTATACTCCCCCGGCAATTCCCTATACTTATCGCTATCTTTTTTTATCACGCCAACAAACATCAGCAGAAACCCTTGCCTTCTGAGGCTTGGCAAAATGACGAGTGTTGGTATTTTATTGAAAGTGACGACTATGAAGAGCGGCGGCAAAACTGGATTAAAAACCAAATTCCCAGTGACGCTGTACTTAAAGAGGGCGGGCAGGTTGGTAAAGCCAGTATTCAATTATGGAAAAAACAATAAGACGGTTTTTAAATCCTACGTTAATTGCTCTGATTTTCATTATTGGCTTGGGATTCTTGATTCGCATTTTTGGCCTCTGGGACAATGTGGTTGTTGGTTATGACCAGGCAAGAGATGCACAGCGAATATATGAAATGCTTAATGAGCATAATCTAAAACTAGTTGGCCCAGAGACAGATATTCCGGGAGTTTTTAATGGGCCTCTACTTTATTACTTTTTAGCTCCTATTTATTTAGTAACTCAGTTTAACCTAAACTATGCCGGACTCGCCTTTGTAATAATTAACTTAACTGGAATTATTTTAGTTTACTGGATTGGGAAAATACTAACCAAAGATCAGCGAGTAGGTTTAATTGCTGGTTTTTTGTGGGCAATATCAACTGCACAAGCAAACTTCTCCCAATATATTTCAAATGCCTCTCCTATGTCAATTACAACCTTAATTTTCTTTCTTGGCCTGGCACTCTGGATTTTTCAAAAAAAGGAGTTGGGATTCATTCTTAGTATTGCTGGTTTAACCTTATCAATACATCTAAATTTCTATCTCGTATACTTGTTGCTCTTTTATCCGTTAGTATATTTGATTTATCAGGTCAAGATAAAATTTAAAACCTTACTCCTTGGAGGAGTACTTTTTCTGGGAATTTTATTACCATTCGTTTTGGCCGAAATTCTTTGGAAATTTCAAATGACCAAAACTATGCTTGGATTTTTTACCCATCACGGAAAAACAACAATTGTATTAGATATGCTTAGCAATTATTTGCAAAAGATTACTTCTTTAAACTATTATTCTTTTTTCTCATTTAATTTTCTATTTGCTTTGGTTTTTGGAGTTTTTATGACTATTGTTGCCTATTTATCACTTAGTAACTCGAGACGTTATTTTATTTTGCTTTGGGCTGGTTCAACCTTTCCTCTTTTTGCTTTTCATTCTGAAGTACATACGGTTGAGGTGATTAATAGTTCGATCTATGGAGCTTTTACAATAATTGTGGCTATTGGATTAGTTGCTTTTTTTAGTAATAAGCGTCACCGCTTATTTTCTTTGGCAATATTGCTTTGTGTGATCCTTTCAAATTTGAAGTTTATGGTTAGTAATAAATTGGTTTTTAATAATCTTTTTGAAAGTGAGTATCCGGTACATTATAAAGACTATAAAAAACTGATTGATTATACTTATCGAGAAGCTAAGGGAGAAGAATTTAGCATCTGTGCAATTACTGTTCCATTGTTTATTAATACCAAATGGTCCTTCCTTTATCTTAATTATGGACAAAAAAAATATGGGTATCTTCCATATTGGACTGGGCAAGGGCAGTATTTTAATCGCTCATACTTGCCTTCGGCAACTAAAATAACTCCTATTCGATTTATAATTATTGAACCACCAATCGGTATGCCAGATTTTGCTGTTGACACAACTTTATACCTTGAAAATAAAACTTCTAACTTAATTACAAAAAAGCACTTTGGGGCACTCACCGTCCAGAAAAGACAATATATAAAAGACCCAGCTAATTTAAAAGTAAAAACCCCCATTAAAACAGCAAAAATATTACTTTTTGAAAATATTATTGCTGGTGATCCTCGTTACTCTTGTTTTGTCATTAATGAAAGATAAACAAGTATTTTGGAAATGGTTTGGTATCTTAACGGTTTTATTCTTTAGTTTTCTATATCTATATAGTTTTCGCTATAAATTTCAAAGAACATACGAACAAAAATACAGCCGTAATTTGTTTGATAATTCACAGTGGCGAATTCCGGAAAGCAAACGCGGAATTGGCGATGAGCTACTTTACCAGGTAGCAAGTTATGAACTTGTAAACCATTGGCGTTACTTTGAAATTAATCCGGAAGTTCCGCCACTAGGAAAGTATTTCTATGGCGCTTCAATACTACTATTGAAGAATGCTTTCTGGGCCAATATTCCAGTCTTTTTATTCTCTATTTGGGTTTTTTACCTACTTGCAAAAGAAATTCTCAAAAAAGAATGGCAGCAAAACCTTGCTCTTTTTTTGTTTATTACCCAACCGGTTTTTTTTACGCAACTTAATACCACGATGTTTGATCTTCCTCAGTTAGGGGCGCTCCTAGTTCACGCTCTTGCAATTAGCAAATTACTTGCCTCCCCAAAACAACGTGCAAGCTATATATTGCTTGCCGGAGTAAGTGCCGGGGCTTTTGTCTCCCTAAAAATTGGTTACCTTATTTTATTTATCTTTTTGGTTGACGGATTTTTTTTATTACGCCAAAAAAAATGGCAGAGTTTATTGATTATTATTTTAACCGCGGGGCTGATATATCCGTTAACTTACCTGCCCTACTTTCTCCAAGGGAATTCACTGCTTGAGTTTATTAAAAGTCAACTTTGGATTCTGCATTTCTATGCCGACAGCAAAGTAAAAGTTGACCCACTGTTAATGCCAACGGCTTTTTTCAGTGGCTACTATCGTGGCTGGAGCGATAATGCCAGCTGGACTCGCAGCGAACACTGGAGCCTAGCTTGGCCAATATTGGTTTTACTAATTACTATTAACTGGCTCAAATCCCAACCACTTTTTAAACTGAAAGTAAACTCTTCCCAAGCCTACTTGGGGGTTTTGTTTGGGGCAATTATGTTTGCCTACTGGCTGATTCCTTTTTGGACACGCTACCTAATTTTAACAATCCCGTTTTTAATTTTAGTCTCTGTCAACTGTCTTAAAAAACCGCTCTCTCTAGGAGTTATTTTACTAATAACGATTTCGCTAGGACAGCTACCCTTTGCTCTCAGGAGCCACCCCGAGCCAATTGCCAGCCATCTGACCAATCTTTGGGAGAGGGGCAGTTATCTTGATCTCTATACTTACCTCAACTTACCCCAAACTGAAAGCCAGCGCTTTGCCTTTGCTAAAAGCCTGGAAGGAGAGGATAAGCGAAAAAAAATTTATAATCGCCAGATCTCTTTCAAGCTTGGGAAGTATAATATCCTCTCAAACAAAATCCCAATGACAATACAAATTAACTCGAAAATTAGTTATTCTTACCTTGTACGGAAGGAAAACCAATGGTTTTTGGAATGGTCGCCTAGTTTATTTTCGATAAAATAATGAACTCCTCTAAATTGCAAACTCTTTTTATTCCTTTGGGTATTATCTTTATAATAATCAATTACCATTATTACGGATTCTATCAAGAAAATTTTGGACAAATATTTCTTAATACATCTCTTAAGCCCAGCCTCTACAATAATCAATACGAAGCTGTCCAAAAGTATCATCCATTTTATGATTTATATCTACAGGCTAGAAAGTATCGTTATAAACCTGTTTATTACCTTTATACTCGTTATGATCCAAACAACCGGCTAAAAATTGATGAATTGTTTATTAGGACTAGTTATTTTTTCTATCCAAGAAAAATTGTACCAATTTATAGTCTCTCCCAATTTCTTAAAATTAGCTTTCCTAAAAATTCTCTTCTAATCTCTGATTACAATTTAAATACTACCGCTCTTTCTGGAAGGCTTCAAAGTTTAACTTCCCCCAAACTAGCAAGCAAACCGCAGGATTATTTTTTTAAACGAGAAAATATTTACTATTTATATGGTTTAAAATCACAAAATGATTAACCCTTATTTTGGTGTAATTATTTATTGTTTAATAACCTATTTATTTGGATATCTTATTTATCTTTTAGTTCTACCTAAAAAAATTAATTCTTACAATCTTTTTTTAACTTTGGGCTTAAGCTGGGGGCTTGGTAACGGATTATTGATAGTTATACTTGTTACGTTACTGTTTATAAACAGGCTTTACTGGCTTAATTTCAACTTTTTTTTTGTTACTACTATTGGCATTTTAGTATCTTTGCTAACTGCGTTTTTTTTTCTTAAGAAAACTCGCAGAATTAGTTTTTCGCTTTCGCCGGTTAATTTGGGACTTTTAATTCTCATTTTGGTTATTTTTTTCCCTTTAATTAAGCATTCACTATGGACTCCACCTAATGCTTGGGATGCTCTAGCTATTTGGATGCTTAAGGCCAAAGTGCTTCTAAGTAATTCTTCGATATTGGAAAATCCTTTTTTTAGGGATTCATATTACTGGTTTACCCACCAAGACTATCCATTAGGAATTCCTTTGATAATAAATGCATATTACCGCACAATTAATTTTGTTCACGATCAGGCAATTCAATTATATTTACTTCAATACTACATCGGTTTAATTTTTTTACTTATTGGAAGTCTGCGCTATTTTCTTGCCAAAAAACTCTCTTTAACTTTGCAAGTCATAACTATCGTTCTGATAATTACGATGCCCAGTTTTGCAATTTATTCTCATAACGGATTTGCCGATATTCCTTTAAGCTACTTTTTTGTAGCAGCTCTTTTTTTGTTATTAGATTATCTAAAAACAAATGATAATGATTTAGTAGTACCAGCGGTTTTCTTAAGTTTAATAAGTGCAGTAATTAAAATTGAGGGCTATACATATAGCTTTTTTTTTATTAGCATTTTTGGGGTACTTTATTTAATTAAGACACAAATAAATTCCTTAAAGCCACAACTTATAATTAAGCTTGGCACGTCTCTCTTTTTCGGAAGTTTACCAATACTAATTTGGGGAATATTAAAACACAAAATGCAAATTGGGAGTACTTTTTCAATATTAGTATTAAATCCGAATTTATTCTCGGCATTGAAGACAATTCTTCATACATATTTTAATCAGCTAATTAACACTAGTCAATTTTCTCTGAGTTTAATAGTGGCTTTTATTATTTATTTACCTCAAATTACAAATCTCATATTCTTAAAGCGGTTCCCTCAGATTATGGCAAATTTAGTGCCAGTTTTACAGTTGGGAGCTTACACGATTCTTTATTTAGTTACTCCAAATCCTTTATTATTTCAGTTAGATTCTTTTGGTCGCTTAATTCTGCATTTGATACCATTAATTTATATTCTAATTTTTTACAATTTTGACTTTATATGGATCAACAAAGGAAAGAAAAACTAACCGTTGTTTTTCAGGTACACAATGAGGAAAAGCACATAGGGGTAGCGGTAAAATCGGCTCAGCTGCTTAGTGAGAGTGTATTAGTGATGGATATGGAGAGCACTGACAGAACCGCAATTGAAGCCCAAGAAGCAGGGGCGAAAGTTATTCCGATACCAAAGGCTCCTTATGTAGAGCCAGTGCGCCCACTTGCTTTTACAAAAACCCAAGCGGAATGGATTCTTATTTTAGACGCTGATGAGAGAATGACGCCAGAGCTAGCAAAAGAAATTCGCTCAGTATTAACCCAGAATGAATTCACCCACTTTGCGATCCCTCGGCGCAATCTTTTTGCGGGAAAGAAATGGCTACAGCACGGAGGCTGGTGGCCAGACTCACAAACTCGATTGATAAAACGAGAGGCATTTGTAAGCTGGCCAAGGGAGATCCATTCGACAGCTCAAGTTCGCGGAAAACGCCAACAGTTGCGCTCAGCATTTCTACACCTCTTTCACGGTGATTTGGAAGAGATGGTTAAAAAAACAATTAACTTTGAAGATCAGGAGGCAGAACTGTTATTTGCCGCTAAGCGCCCGGTAACCACCGCAACTTTTTTCCGCAAATTTTTGGGAGAACTTTACCGAAGACTGATTAAAAAACAGGGATTTTTGGACGGCGGTTATGGACTAATCGAGTCGGTTTATCAGGCCTATTCAAAAACAATTACCTATCTCTTGCTTTATGAAAAACAACACTCCTAAATCATGAAAAAAGCGGCAATTCTGACTCCTTATCTCGATGTTCTGGGGGGGGCCGAAATTTATCTGCTCAATTTGGCAGAGGTGCTTACCGAATTTGGCTACCAAGTAGATCTTTTTTGGGAGGATCCGAAGATTAAAGAGCTGATTCTAAACCGATTTGGGAAACGTTTTGAATTTTTAAAAATTCAAACCAATTGGAAAAAACTAAATCCTTTGCAAAGGACTCTAAAAACCGCAGAGTACGACCTATTTTTCTATGACACTGACGGCAGCTATTTTTTTTCACTTGCCCGACGTAGCTATGCTTCAATTCATGTTCCTGATAAAGCCCTCTTACCTAAAAACAACTGGCGCTTCAAACTGAAGTTTGCCTCTTGGCGGCTGTTGTTTAACTCGCGCTTTACGAAACAGTTTTATCAAGCGCTTCCTAAGGCAAAAGTGGCCCCAATTCTTTATCCCATGGCCTCTCTCCCCCAGACAGAGGGAAACGCTAAACAAAAGCTTATTCTCTCGGTGGGGCGCTTTTTTTCCCAACTGCACTCCAAGCGCCAGGATATTCTCATTAAGGCTTTTATTAAGGGAATGCAAAAATCCAAATTACTGGAAGAGTACCGGCTGGTGCTCGTGGGGAGTTATAAAGAAGAGGACCAAAAATATTTAGCCTACCTTAAAAAATTGATCCTTGGATACTCGAATATCGAGATTCTTACCAACATTAGCTCGGCTACTCTCAACTCCTACTATCAGCAGGCAAAATTCTACTGGCATGCCGCCGGTTACCAAATTGACGAAAAAAAGGAGCCGGAGCGGGTGGAACACTTTGGGACAACCATTGTTGAGGCGATGCTAAACTCAGGGATTCCTTTGGCCTATAAAGCGGGGGGCCCTAAAGAAATTATTACCTCAGGCTACAGCGGCTACCTTTATGAAACAATCCCTGAGCTGATTGCGCAGACCTTAGAGCTTATCCGCAATAATCATCTTGCGAAACGCTTGGCGCAAGGAGCTTATGACCGCGCGTACTCTCATTTTGGGGTCAGAAACTTTAAAAAAACAGTTCAAACTTTAATTCAATGATTAGCCTGATTATTCCGGTATACAAAAACACCGCGCTTTTTTTGGAAAACCTAAAACATAATCTTCGCTATGTGAAAAACGCAGAAATTATTATTGTAAATGACGATCCCGAAACCGACCTAACACTCCCCCTGAAAGAGATTTGCCCGCAAGCAACTCTGATTAATAACTCCAAAAACCTCGGATTTGGACCAAGTGTGAATTTGGGAGTTAAAAAGGCTCGGGCGGATTATCTTCTGTTTCTAAACAGTGATGTTTTACTTATGGATAAACGCTTTGAAAAGGCATTGACGGAGTTTGCCAACCCAAAGCTTTTCGGGCTCTCATTTGCGCAGCTAAACAACCAGGGGGAGCTCTCGGTTGCTAACGCAGGAGAGTTTAAGAACGGTTTGTTTCAGCATCGGCCAAAACCAGCAAATTCAACCGTGCCCACCCTCTGGGCCGACGGAGGTTCCTGTTTACTAAGACGCGCTTATTTTAACGAGCTTGGTGGATTTGATTCCCGTTTTGCTCCCTTCTATTGGGAGGATGTGGATTTGGGTTTTCGGGCAGCCAAGAGGGGCTACCAGATCCTTTACTATCCCAAAGTTGTGGTTAAGCACAACCACGCCACCACAATTAATAAATATTACCCATCAGAGTACACTCGGACGATCAATTATCGCAATCAACTGTTGTTTACCTGGAAAAATGGGCAAGGGAAGAATCTAATTAGGCATTTTTGTTTACTTCCGTTAATTACTTTGAGACTACGAAAAGATAAGAGCTTTGCGAAGGGATTATTGATGGCCTTAAAAATCAGCTTATTTGGGCACGCTTAAGAGCAGATCGAACCAGAAAACAATCATCGCGTGCACTCCAATTGCGGGCAGCAGATTCTTGCGCAGATAAAAGGCGATTCCGGTAATAAAACTCAAAGCAAAGTTCAGCACCAGATTTAAAAAGAGATCTGGGCCGCTCAAATTGAGCGTGAGCGCTCCGGGCAGATAAAGAATGAAGAAAAGCGTGGCCGAGATAAACAGGGCCATAAGAAAGTTTTTGGAGTATTTTTGCAAGTAATTTAATAAGAAGCCACGGCCTAAGATTTCCTCAGAGAAAGCGCTTGAGAGCGCTAAAAAGAGAATTGTTCCGAGCTTGGAAAAATCAAATTTATTGAGGAAAACGATTTTTACCTCCTGACTAGTATAAAGAGAGAGCAACCCAAACCCCATAATGAAGGCCATCAGAAAAAGAGTGAGGAGAATTTCTCTAAAGTACCCTTTTTTGGGGAACCCAATGGCGGTGAGAAAATTTTTGCCCGGCTCATTCTTACTGACAAAAAGATAGATCGGTAAAATAAAAATCAGTGGCTTGGCCACTAACTCGCTAAACCAGAGCGGGGGGGCAAAGTTGGCCCGGAAAAGACTCCAAAGAATAACCACTATTCCCCAGCTGGTGAGTAGCTTCTCAATTTTGCTTTCCGAACTTGGGGTTTTTGCCATTAGAAAAATGATAGTTGATTGTCGGCTGTTTTGTCAACCGCGTCGAGCGCTTTTGCCGATTGAAGAGTAGTTTGTTTGCTTAGTTGGTGTTTGATACTTCTTAAAGTATACTCTTCACAGAAATCTAGGAGGGCGGTTTTGGGAGTAAACCCCGCAAAGGCGGTGTCTGCTAATTTAAAGGGGAGCTCAACGTCGAGCACTAGTTTGGCTAACCGAGCACAGAGGAGGGCGTTTTCTTTGTTTTGGGCTAAGAGGGCGGCTGTGCGCTTATCTAACTGCTCGAGTTTTTGATAAAGTCCGCTCACCCCACCATACTCCTCAAGCAACTTAATTGCCGTTTTGGGGCCTATTCCTCGCACTCCCGGATAGTTGTCTGAAGGATCTCCCACTAGGGCTTTGTAATCTACCACGAGCTCCGGAGTAATCCCCAAACGCTTTTTGACTCCTTCGGGATCGAGATAGTTAAGATCTGAGGCCCCAGTTCGGGGCATAATCACGGTTACCTTACTGTTAACCAGTTGGAGGATATCTTTGTCCCCAGTAAAAATATAAAGATGTAAATTGCTCTCTTTTTGAATTCGCTGAGCAATGGTGGCAATAACATCATCGGCTTCATACCCTTCTTTAAGATAGTATTTAGCTCCTGCCCTTTTGAGAAACTCTTGGGTGAGGGGAATTTGCACTTTAAACTCCTCCGGAGTGGGGGGGCGTTGGGACTGATAACTGGGCATTAGTTTTTTGCGAAAAGTTTTTACCGGAGTGTCGTAAACGACGCTTAAATATGCAGGCGCAATGCGTTTGCTAAGCGAGAGGAGCATTTTAATGAATCCGTAAAGCGCATTGGTGGGGGTTCCGTTTTGGGCATTAAAAAGCGGCACTGCGTGATAGGCACGGTGAATGACCGCCGAGCCATCGATGAGAAGGAATTTTTCCATAGGATTATTTTACCTAAATAATTAGTTTCCCCAAGCCGGACAGATTATTTTGAAGGGACACCAATCACAGCGGAAACTTTTAACCGGCGGATACTTACCCGTGGCCATTTTTTCAAGTGAGGAGAGAACCTCGTGCTCAACCTCCTTAAGATCGCGGGTTGCGGCCGAAAGCGTGTACTTTTGCCCCCGCTCGAGATAGATATAGGTTAGGGCAATCTGTTCTGGTTTTAGGTTCAAAAATTCCTGATCCGTGGCCGCCAAGGCATAGATCCCCAGTTGTAAGGATTTTTTCAGTTCTCGCTCTAGTGGCATTTTGCCAGTTTTGTAATCAATAATTTCGTAAAGGTCGCCTATCCGATCGATGCGGTCAATTTTTCCGCCAATCAAATACTGCCTCTCGCCTACTTTAAGCTTCAGCGAGAAATTTTTCTCAACCGCAAACACCTCCTTTGTTTTGTCGAAAAACTGTTGGTAGTAGTTCTCAAGAATCTGCCTGCCTTTTTCAAAGGTTCGCTCTTGATGGGTGCGGCTGAGGTAACCTAAGGGTAAAAAACTGCTTTTAAAGTACTCCAAAAGCGTTTTGACTGTTACTGGGCGCTTCTCAAGAAAATCCTTATAGAAAAGCTCGAGCGCCCGATGGACGCTTGACCCAAACGAGAGCGCACTCGACTCCGGTTCGGGAACTTTGATTAAGTAACGGTATTGGTACTGCTGCGGACAGTTTTCGTAGGCTTCAATCTGAGTATAAGAAGCGCGAAGAAGGGGGGGTTTGGCCTTACTAAGGGCAATTAAATTGGGCTTCTCTTTAAGCGTTTCGAAGATTGAGAGTTGTTGAATAACCTCGTTTTCGACGCCCAAGAACTGTTTGACTTGCTCCTCCCCCAGCGCCTCACTGACAAAAGGGGAAAGCTTCCGTTGCCTTTTTCCGCCAGAATAAAGATCGGCATAGCTAAAAAACAACCGGTCCTCTGCTCTGGTCATTCCAACATAAAACAGCCGGCGCTCCTCCTGCAAATGATAGTTCCCTTCAGGCAGTTTTTCTTTAATCAGCGCCTCGGGAATGGGCAGCTTATCGCCCCGCCGCCGGGTAGGAAACCTGTCAACTACCAGATTGGAGAGAAAAACGACCTTGAACTCCAACCCCTTGGCCGAGTGGGTGGTTAAAATATTAACTGCGTTTTCTTCCTTAAAATCGAAGTCCTGCACTTTGGGACTGTCCCCAAGCTCCAGCGCCAGATTGATGTTATTAAGAGCTTCCCTTACCGTTACCTCTCCGTAGTCGCCAGTCATTTTTTTTAAGCGGTTGAAAAAACGGGTGATATTGGAAAGTTGCTCCTCATCTTTCACGGAATTAATTTGGGAGAGTACTTTCAGATAGCCACTCTCCTCCAAAAAGGTGTAGAGCACTTGGATAGCGCTCTGACGGGTGCCTTTTTGGAGCAGCTTGAGAAGGAGCTCGGTAATTTTAACTAACTGCTCTTGATCCTTAGCCTGAAGATAGGGCAGATAACTGCGCACCTTTTCAAGCTCCGGATTTACTACTCCTGCATAAAACTCCCGCAGTAGTTCTAAAACCTCAATTAAAGAACGACTGATGCGCTTTCCGAAGGATAAGAGATAAACGAGTTGTTGTTTTTCAATCTTAATAAGCGGCATGGATAAGACTCGATAAAGGCTGGCAGAATCGGCAGAATCGTTAAGAAATTTTAGAAGGGCAATTAGATCGCGAATTTCGTTTTTGTAATACAGCAGCGCCGGACCTAAAAATTGGTAAGGCAGCCCGTTTCGCTCCAAGGCTTGAATAATTGGTTTGGCGTGATCATTGGCGCGCACCAAAATGGCAAAATCACTCAGCAGGTATTTTTGGTCTTTAAGAAGCGCTTTGATCTTGGCAACAATCAACTCTCCCTCACCATCGGCATCGGCAGCGTGCAGTAGCTGGGGGTTGGCGCTCTCCAGTTTTCCTTTATTGGCGAGTAACTCCTTGTTAATTCCCAAGCGCACTTCCAGAGTATCTGGGTTATTAAATTTGATTAAGCGGTAACTGGAGTCGAGGATTTCTTGGTAAGAACGGTAGTTACGGTTGAGAACGAAAATATTCGCCTGGGGATAGTCTTCTTTGAAGTTTAAAATATTGGAAACACTTGCTCCCCGAAATTTATAGATTGACTGATTGTCGTCGCCAATGAGTGTAAGATTGGGATTATTTTTGGGCGGGAAAAGCAGCTTAATCAGCTGGTATTGCACGATATTGGTATCCTGAAACTCATCGACCAACCCATAACTAAACCTTGTTTGCACTTCCCGCAAAATATTCTTGCGCTTTGCCAGAAGAAATACCAAATAGTAAATCAGATCACCAAAATCGAGATAGTTTTCTTTAAGTTTTAACTCCTGGTACTTTTGGTAAAGCGCGGCTAACTCCAGTGTTTTGTTGGCTTCGTCAACTAGCTCTGCTTCTTCAGATTTTAAAGCAACAGCGTTCAGCTTACCAGCATAATCCTGATACTCTTGGGGGGTGATGTTTTCGTCACGTAAACGAGAGAAGTGCCCCAACACGCTATCGATAAACCCAGTAGGATTACCGGTACTGTAAAAATAGTTGAGTTCAAAGGAATTGAGATTTTTGCGAAAAAACATTACCGCCTCTGCCTCACTTAAGAGATGATAGGAAGGAGAAAGCCCAATGTGCATTCCAAACTCCCGCAGCAAGGAGTCGGCAAAACTGTGAAAAGTCATAATCCAAGTTTGGAAAAAGCCGTAGGGCAAGGCTTTGTCGACCCGCTCCTCCATCTCATAGGCAGCCTTATCGGTGAAGGTAAGGGCCAAAATGTTTTCTGGACGCACCTTTTTTTCGATTACCAAACGCTTAATTTTTTCGGTTAAAACCGTGGTTTTCCCGGTGCCTGCCCCGGCAATAACCAAACTTGGGCCAGAAAATTTTTCGATGGCTAAGCGTTGCTTGGGGTTTGGTTGTTGTTTTGTGGTCATGGGAATATTACTCCCCATTGCTAAAAAGCTTCGGGGGAATGACTTCGTTGTCACTGGCGTCTTCGAGGCGAACCCGATCGATTGTGCGCATTAATTTGGTTTTGCGGGTGGAATCGACTTTTTGGTACTGCGTAGAAAGCTGGGCAATTTTATCGCCAATTTTTTCAAACTCCAAGTTGTATTTCTCAAACTCCAGCTCAAAATTTTTGATGTTTATAATTATGCTGCGAATATTTTTTTGATAGTTAAAATTATCATAGGCCTGCCTTACCAAGCGCAAAATCGCGGTGAAAGAAAACGGCCCAGCAAACACCACCTTCTGCCGCATTGCTTCGGTCCAGAGTTCGTTCATTTTGTCGTAAACATAGGAAAAGATCATCTCGTTGGGAATAAAAAGAATTACAAAGTCGACGGTATTGTCGTCGGGATTAATATAGTTTCTGGAGGTTACCTGCTTTACCTTTTCTTTAATATCCTGTTGGAACAGCCGGACATACTCTTTTTTTTCACCCGGAGTTTTGGCTTCAATTGTTTTTTGGAGGTTGTTGTAGGGAAATTTGGAGTCAACATTAATTTTTACCCCGTTTGGCAGAAAAATAGTAAAGTCCGGACGGGTTTCGCTACCCTTTTGTTCCTTATTAAATTCGTAATCGACTCCCCGCACAAACCCCGACATTTTTAAGAGATCGTCTGCTACCTGTTCGCCAAACTGACCCCGCAACTGATTGTTGGAAAGCACCTTGCGGAGAGAATCGGTGGTGGCGACAAGCTCACTAATTAGCTGTTTGTTTGATTCAAGCTCTTGTTTAAGAGCGCCATAGGAACCAATGCGGTCTTTCTCGGATTTTTGCAGTTCGCGGTTCGCTCGTTCCACCTCCTCGTGCAACTTCTTAACCAGATCTTCAAAAATCTCTTTTTTGTTCCCGAGATCGGTTTTAATATCCTGCTTTTCGGCCTTAAGTTTTTGGTCGGCCATAACAATTAACTGCTCACTCGCCTTTTTGAGCGCTTCGGGAAAAATTTTTTGAATGGTTTCCTCGACTTTGTCGGCAACTGAATTCCCCTCTCTTTTTTTGGAGTAGAGATAGAAAAAAACAATTGCGGAAACAACAATTGCACTTGTTAAAAGTACCGCTCCTAAATCCATGAGGGTATTCTATCAATTCTGAATTTTGAAGCTAACCAATTCCCAATTTCTGCTTGAGGATAGCCACTGTTTCTTTTGGGCTAGTGTAATAGACAATTTCCATTCCTGCTTCGCGGGCAGCCTCAACATTCGCCAATTGGTCGTCCACAAAGAGAATTTCCTCGGGACTCTTCCCCAAAAGTTGGGCTACTTTACGGTAGGCCTCGGGTTCGCTTTTATTGAGATTTAACTTCTCGGCCGAATAGATATTCTCGAAAACTGGTTCAAGAACTTGATTAACTTGAGCATTTTCTTGAAGACTGCCTGAGGTAAAAATATTTACTGAAGTTCCCTGCTCTTTAAACTCTTGATAGGCTTCAAACAATGGCTGGTTGAGTTGATAATAGTCAAAAAAATTATAGCTTCCGGTGAGAGTTTTATATAAGCCATTTAAGGTTCCTTGATAATTTTTATCCTTTGGAAAAAGTAAGACATAAGAGAGGTCCGAAAGAATTGTTGTAATCATCTTTGGTGGGTCCAGGGGGATTCGAACCCCCAACCAACGGCTTAAAAGGCCGCTGCTCTACCGTTGAGCTATAGACCCAATTCTGTGCTTTTTAACAATCTCTGT